>JACCDP010129356.1_pt1 | contig 54103 bp, 46 predicted proteins | sample 7445841 | NCBI WGS metagenome assembly JACCDP01 (sample SAMN15323441, study PRJNA562643) | freshwater metagenome | isolation source: river surface water | place: USA:Blue River Watershed | collected 2017-08-17 | reverse complement strand
CTTGCAGTACAAAGAATGTTACTGGAGTTACTGTTCCTCAGTTCAGTGCCGTAATGGAATGTGCTAGTGTTTTACATGGTATGTATGGCAATAAACCTCTTATTGTAGCTGATGGTGGTATTACTGAAATTGGTGATATTGCCAAGGCTCTTGCTGCTGGTGCTGATCTTGTCATGTGTGGACGATTGTTTGCCGGTGCCCGAGAAGCTCCTGGTGAGCGTGTTGGCGGTAAGAAGGTTTATCGTGGTATGGCAAGCAAGGATGCAATGCTAACCATTCGTAATGCTTCTTCGCTACCAACAGCAGAAGGAATTTCAACGTTAATTGACACAAGTGAGCATAGCGCAATTGATATTATAAATCAGATTAAGGGTGGATTGCAAAGTTCTTTCTCTTATTCTAATGCTCGTAATCTATGTGAATTCCAAATGAATGCAAAGTTTGGTATAAGACATACAGCAATGAAATGAATGAAAAGACCCTGCCTTATATCGGGGTCTTTCTTTTAAAGATTGGTATTTTTTAAATGCCAACCTTTATGTTTTTTCGTTTTTCCATTAATTACTTCTTTAATCAATCGATGATGTAAACCATGAGTCTTGCAAAATTCATAAAGACCATGTATCTCGTAAAAACATTCACCAGACGGTGATACTAGAGGATTATTTGATAAATTAAAACATTTTGCATTTCTACCTTTTGTTATTAATTTTAATTTTTCTTTTATCTCCTTGGCACGAGATACTCCATATCGCTCCTCAAATGATATGTTTTTTCGTTCCTGACTCCATTTCTGCTTCTGCTCATCAGAATGATTTCCCCATTTATTTCCAGTCATTTTTTCTCTTAATTTTTGTCTATATTTATCAGAATAAAGTCTTCTTTTGTTAGCTTCCGCAACTGCTTTTTTCATTTTTTCAACAATATCGGCAGCATAAATTTCTTCCCATTTTTTTCCTTTATTTATAGGTTCTTTGCCTATGAGAGCACGCCGAATTTTCTCTCTAGTCTCTAGAGAAATGTTTTTCTTTTTTTCTTTTATTTTTCTTTTAGTTTCTTCCGTATGTTTTTTACCATAATTCGGATTATTTTCTCCCCGAGTAGCTATGCTTATCTTTTCTCGATGTGAATCTGAAATGTGCTTTCCAAGTAAAGGACTAAGACGACCTTTTAATTTTTTACTTAAACGAATTCGAAGCGCCTGACCCTCTGCCGAAGCTAAAAATTTTTCCCTTGCAATTTTATATTTTCTTCTTGTTTCTTCTGGAGTCATAGAAAAATCACGATTATTATTTCTTCCATCCTCAAGAATATTATAAATCTTATTTTTACCATACCGATTTCTATATTCAGAAATCCAATATTTCTCTCGTTCGTTCAATAACGCAATTCTTTCTTCAGTTGTTAGCTTCTGATCAAAATCTATTATCTCTAAAATTGAGAAAACTAAAAAATCAGTATTTTGTATTTTTTTAAATTCTTTTTGAACCGAACGCCGGAAATGTGTATTGCAACCAGTACGCTTTTTTATTCTTATAGGTGTAAATAAATCAGTTTTATAGTCTGCCCATCTTTTTTTTAATTCTCGCATTGTTTGTCCAACATAATATTTTCCCGCTGCTGAATTTGAGATTAGATATATAACAAATTTAGTGTTCGAATGGTGCTGTTCATTAAAATTATAATTGCAAATCATTATTTTTGGTCCTCCCTAGAAAATTTTATTTCTAATACTACTTAAAAATAAGTATATGTTTTAAACTTAAATTTTGACGTGTTATTGTAGATTTTATGCAAAAAAAAGAACTTCCAGTATTAAATGAAAAATATAATTTGCCAACTGGGAAACAACATTTATCATATTCGGAACTTGCAGATTGGCTGGATTGTTCGTTTCGTCATAAATTAAAGCATATTGATAAAATAAACTTAGATAAGCCAAGTATTCATACAGAATTTGGTTCTACTATACATGATGCATTGGAGAATTTTTTAAATACTAAAGAACCGATTACGGATGAAACTGTTGAAAGAGCAAAGATTCAATTCTTTGATTCAATGAATAAATTGAAATCTATTGATGAGAAGCTTTACAAAGAAGAAGAAGTAATAGAATTCTCTGAATCTATTGGACCAATTTTGAAACAAGTTCCTGAATGGCTGGAAACGGAATTCCCAGGATGGCAACCGGTTGCCGCTGAATGGGCACTATTTGAAACTGTTGAAAAACAGAAAGAAAAATATTTCAAAGGATTTATTGATTGCATAATCAAAGTTCCTGTGAAGCAAAGAAAAGCTATAAATAAAAATTCTCCAATGAGACTATCGGAATTAACTGGAGAAAATAATACGTCAGAGCAAGAATTTCAGACAATAGTCTTAGACTGGAAAACTACGGCATGGGGCTGGACAGCAGATAAAAAACGAGACTTCCAGAAACAATTGCAGCTTGTGCTATACAAACATTTTTGGTGTAAGCTTAATAACTTAGATTTAAAGCAAGTAAAAACAGGATTTGTTCTTTTGAAAAGAACTCCAAAAAAAGATGGTTTAAGGTGTGAATTTGTTCCTGTTTCAGTTGGACCTAAAACCGAGGAAAAAGCTCTTCATATAGTTCAAAATATGATAAATCAATTACAACAAAGAAGATTTGTCAAAAACAGGAACAGTTGTATGTATTGTGTTTATAGCGGTACAAAATATTGTTTATGAGTAGTATTTTTATTAATTCATTAATTTTATTAATTGCTATAATCATTTTTATCTTAACAATTACAATGCCAGGTAAATAAAATGAAAATAAGCGGATATACAACAATTAGAAATGCTGTTCAAATGGATTATCCATTTGAAGCCACTATAAGGTCATTAGCTGACTTTTGTGATGAAGTATTAGTGGTAGATTCATCAGACAAAGAAGACGGCACCCAAGCTCGTTTAGAAGCTTTAATGGATGAAATTCCTTCGCTTAATGTTTACCAAATGGAAATTCCTTGGAATGCTCCTAATCATGGAATTTATGATGGTATGACCAAAGCATTTGCTCGTGAGCAGTGTACCGGAGATTTTCTTTGGCAAATGGACGCAGACGAAGTTGTAGAACCTAATTCAAGAAAAAAAATAGAATCTATTTTAGAAAAAACAAATCATCTAAAAGATGTTCCATTGTTAGCACTACCAGTGGTTGAATATTGGGGAGGTATAGAAAAAGTAAGAGTTGATGTAAATCCATGGAAATGGAGAATTTCTAGAAATGATCCAAATATTACACATGGAATTCCATCTTATTTGAGATGGGAGAAGGATGGTTTATTATATTCAAAACCTGGAAGCGATGGTTGTGATTATATAAATAAAAACAATGGACTTCTTATACCCTGTTTAAACTTTGTAACAAAAGAAGTTGATGAAATAAGAATGAAAGCAATTTCAAATATAGACGCAGCAAAAGAATATGAAAGATGGTTTAATGCTACTGTAGAAAATTTACCAACAGTTTATCATTTTTCCTGGTGGAGTATTGCTGCAAAAATTCAAAAATATAAATATTTTTGGAATGATTCTTGGCTTTCATTATATGGAGAAAAAACTGCCAAACCACAAGGTTGGAATCCATTTTTTGAAAAATCTCTGAATGAAACTTCAGATGAAGAAATTGCTTTAAAAGCAAAACAATTGGCAACTGAAACAGGTGGTCACATATTTCATACTGCTTGGACTGGACAAAAAACAAACAGTGTACGAATTAACAAACCTTTACCTTCATTTATAAGTGATTGGGCTGGAAATCATAAAGACGTATGAATAAAAAAATCTCTGTAATTCTAACGAATTTTAATCATTGTCAGTATATTGAAACTGCTATCGATTCGATTCAACAACAAACATATGAAAATATTGAATTAATTGTTATAGACGATTGTTCTACAGATAACAGTAAAGAAAAAATTTTATCTTTGCAAAAAGGAAATTTAAAATTTCCATTAAAAACTATATTTTTAGAAAAAAATATGGGAAAGTGGTATGCGCTAAATTCAGCAATTGAAAAGGCAACTGGCGAATTGATTACTCTACAAGATGCAGATGATGCTAGTAGTCCATACAGATTGCAAATTCAATATGAAGTTATGCAACAAATGAAGAGTTATCATAATTTATGCGGATTTCATCATTGTTATTCTGAGCAGGATATTCAAAAATATAAAAACTTTACAAATATGGAAAGTCCAAAAATAATGGATCATGGAACTGTAACAAAATTTGTTCATTTTGGATTTAAAACACCAGGAATTAACCATTATTTCGTTGGACCAAATTTTGAAGCTCATGGCGCAACTTGTTTATTCTACAAACAACTTTGGGAAAATGGTATGAAATTCCTTCCTGGAAACATGGGATTAAGAGTACAGCGTGCAGAAGACAGTGATTTTAACACCAAAATGACGTTATTACTTCAAAAAACTTCAATAGTAATGGAATCCCTGTATTTCTATAGGAGAAACACTTCTACAAATCCAGCATGGTTAGAAAATTTATAAAAAATAAATTTTAATTATAAAAACGTCCCTTATATTTTTATATTTATCTATATTCGAAATTTTTTTAAAAGGTAGATAATAATATGGAATCTTTATTATATGCTTAATGTTATTATTTTTTCAAAAGATAGAGCTGCACAATTAGATTTACTTTTAAGAAGTTTCAAATTTTTTCTTAGAGAATCAGATTCATTAAAAATTAAAGTTTTATATAATTTTAGCAATGAATTATTTCAAAAAAGTTATCTTCAATTATCTAGACAACAAGAGAATATAAATTCTGTAGAATTTATATCAGACAATTTACATGGTTCATTTAAACAGTCTTTAGTTAAAAGTTTAAATATTAACAATAAATTAACCATGTTTTTAGTTGATGATATTGTTTTTAAATCTGAATGGTCACTAAATGATAATGAAATACAATTTGTTAAGGACAATAAAGAGATTATAGCGCATTCTTTAAGGCTTTGGAATGGAATTGATCACTGTTATGCTACAAATAATCCAAATTCAATACCAAAATTTGTAAAGGGATGCATTTGGAATTGGATGGCTGCTGAAGGAGATTGGAATTATCCAATGTCTGTTGATGGGAACATTTATAGAACAGATTTTATATTTGAAAAAATAAATCAAATTAATTTTAAAAATCCAAATCAATTGGAAGCCGGTCTTGCAACAATGGCAGATCGCACAAAGCAATATATGTCATGCTATGCAAAAGGGAGTAAATTATTGAATATACCTGCAAATATAGTACAAAATGTATATGCTAATCGACATGGTAATATATTAAGCGCAGAAGAATTGAATAATAATTTTCTTTCTGGTAAAAGATTATCTTTTGAACACATAATCAAATATTCTAATAATACTGTTCATGTTGAACTTCCTTTAAAGTGGACTGGAGAATGAAATGTTAATTCCAATAAAAGAATGTGTAAAAACGTATCAAGAAAAAAGAAATGATAAATTAAAAGGGGCTATTTATTTTGGTAAAAATTTAGGTTTCAATGGAACACTTCTTACGGAATCTGGCATTTCTAATATTCTTTGGATAGAATCCGATAAAACTCGAATGGCAGATTTATATAATGCAACAAAATTTTTACCAGCAAAACAACGATATGTTTGTGATGTATTTTCACATGTTGATAGAACCGGCACAAGCATGAGATTTGATTCTTTCTATAAAAAAAATCTTTCTTTAGTAGAATTAGAAAGTTATGATTTAGTCATAAATCAAACTGACTTTGGAAATGAACTTAATGTATTAGAGGGATTTGGTCAATATTTGTCTGATCAAAAACATTCGAATTTTAAAGCAATTTATACTAAAATTCGTGGCACCAAAGAAATGGATGAGTTTTTGTTAAAGCATGGATTTCAAAGAATATTAACAAAAGAAAGTCATGAAACTTGGGGTGAGGCTTTTTATATTAAATTTTAAATAGGTAATTTATGTTAATAAGTTTTAAAAAATGTTTAGAGATTATAGGAACTCCAATATCCGGAGTTATTCATATTGGTGCTCATCACGGAGAAGAAATAAAAGATTATGCAGATGCAGATGTAACAAAAATAATTTGGTTTGAAGCAAATAAAAAAATAATGAAACATTTATTTGATAATACTTGTAAATTTTCCAAAGTAAAACAAGAATATTATTGTCAGGTTTTATCTGATGAAAATGATATTGAGATAGAATTTAAAATAACAAATAACGGTCAATCTAGTTCTATTCTTGAATTAGGAACACATGAAAAACATTATCCACATATCAAGGTAGTTGATAAGCAATTATTAAAAACAAAAAGATTTGATTATTTTTGTGAGAAACAAAAGAACGATATTTTTTTGAATGAATTTGAGTTCATTAATCTTGATGTTCAAGGAGCAGAACTAAAAGTTCTAAAAGGTTTTGGGAATATATTTGAAAAATACGAAAACATAAAAGCAATATATTCTGAAGTTAATTTTGAAGAAGTTTATGTTGGTGCACCTCTTGTTCAAGAAATTGATGAATATTTGAGTAAATACAAATTTACTAGAGTAATAACAGCCGACACTCCATATAAATGGGGCGATGCTTTGTATCTGAGGAAATAAGATGACAAAACCGATTGTATTATTATACAATAATGAAAGCTATAGAGGACCAGGTAAAGTTGTACAAAATCTTAAACTTGGTTTAGATAAAAACAATATTTCATATGGTAATGAAGAAATTTTAAAAAAAAATACAGATGCAAATATTGGCATATTGCAATCTATTAATTCCTGGGATAAATGGTCCTCAGATGCAGTGCTCGGTCCTAATTTATTTGTACTACCATCAGAAAATAAAATGTTGTGTAAAAGATATTCAAAATTTGTTGTACCATCTAAATGGGTTTTAGATCTTTATAGACAATTTTCTGAATTGGATCATGCAAACATTTATATTTGGCCAGTAGGAATTGATACAGATAAATGGCATCTATTTGATAGACAATTCGAACATCTTAGATGTTTATTATATTATAAAAATCGATCTCAGCAAGATTTGTCGGTAGTAAAAAAAATATTAAATAAATACAATATTGAATACAAAGAATTACATTATGGTTATTATCATGAAAATGATTTGATAAATCATTGTAAATGGGCAAACTTTGGAATTTTGTTAACAGATACAGAGTCTCAAGGTATAGCATATATGGAAATGCTTTCTACAAATTTGCCTTTATTTGTATTTAATAAACCTACTTGGAATTATGGTGGAAACTATAAGTTAGTAGAAGCTACTAGTGTTCCTTATTTTAATCAACAATGTGGTATTATATCTGATAGTGTTGATTTGATTAAATTTGAAGAATTTATAAACAATATAAAAAAGAATACGTATTCTTCGAGAGAATTTATTGTAAAAAATTATTCTTTAAAAGAATCGGCACATAATTATATTAATCTTTTTAAAGACAAAAAAATTTAATACGAACAAACTATCAAAAGTACATATGGTACATGTACCACATTTCATTCAGTAATATGAAAGATGTTTTATGATTGATGTAAAAATATCAACAATAACTCCGTGTTTCAAAATGCAAAAATATCTAAAATTATTTTTAGAGGAATTACCTAAACAAACATTTTTTAATCAACTTGAAGTCGTATTGGATCATAATGAACCAACTGAAGAAGAATTAATTTGGGTAAAAAATTTTCAAGAAAAATATCCTAATAGATTAAAACATATTATTGTCAATCCTGTTGAGCCAATAGGAACATCAATGAATAGGTGTATTCAAAAAGCATCTGGAGAGTTTTTGGCAATTTGGAACGTGGATGATCTTAGAACGCCCGACAGTATAGAAAAACAAGTAAAATTATTGGAATTAAATCCATCATGTGATATTGCAAATGGAAATTTTATAATAGTTAAAAACTTTGGTTCAAAAAATGGTCAATTGGTAGATCATTCAAATTATTATCCAGGGCATAAAGAATTTACAAGAGGAATGATTTTAGGTCCATTTTTTATGTTTAGAAAAAAAATAATTGAAAAATCTGGTTTATTTGATGAGCAGTTAAAAAGTGGAGCAGATTTTGATCTGGCAGTAAGAATGGGAATACATAATTCAAATATTTTATGTACACCAGGAGTTTTAGGATATTACCTTAATGAAGGTAAGGGAGCATCTACTAATGGTGACGGCAAGCAGCCAACTGAAAGAACTGTTATAGAATTGAGATATGGAATTTATGACAAAATAGAAAAAGCTTGGTTAGAAAAAACAAAAAATTATAGAATAAATGAAATTTTCATTAATGGCAATTGGGAGCCGATAGAAAAATTTGTTCCAAATTATAGTGAATTTATAAAAAATAATATATAAAAAATTTGAGATATTATGAAATTAATTGCTTTAATTCCTTTTAAAAATGAAGAGTGGATATTGCCGACTTGTTTATCAAGTTTGAAAAATGTATGCGATGAAGTTATTTGCATTGATGATGCTTCAAATGATAGAAGTAAAGAAATAGCTATTTCTTTCGGTTGTAAAGTTTATGATAACGAAAAAATAACAAATGTAGGATGGAGTGAGCATCACATCAGAGAAAAACTTCTTCATTTAGGAAGAGAGTCTGGTGGAACTCACTTTATGTGCATAGATGCCGATGAAGCTATTACAAAACAATTTTCAAAAAATTTAAAAAAAATTTTAGAAAGTTTAAAACCTGGACAAAAATTAACAATGCAGTGGTTAGCTATGTGGAAATCGCTACATCATTATAGAAATGACAATAGTGTTTGGAGTAATAATTTTAAAGATTTTATTGTATGTGATGATAAGAAAATTGCTTATGATTACAAATGGTTACACGTTAGCAGAACACCGGGAATCAATAACGAACAAACATTATTGAGATTGAATCCAAAATTTGGTGCAATAATGCACTATCAATTTTCAGATTGGACTAATTTTCAAATAAAACAATGTTATTTACGTTGTGCAGAATTAATAAAACGTCCAGGTGCAGAAAATGAAATTAATCAACAATATTCAATAACATTGGATAGTCCTGAAGTGTATGTAAACCACATACCAGAAGAATGGTATGAAGATTATATAATGCCTGACATGTTTTCTTTAAAAAAAGATTGGCGTCTTCAAAGAATCATGAATTATTTTGAAGAATATGGACCTGAGTTTTTTAAAAAATTAAATATTTGGCATTTAAATCTTTTAAGAGAAGAATACTTTAAAAATTTTGGAAAAGAAATAATTTTATGACAATGATTGTATCCAAATGTCCATTGAGAATTTCTTTAGTTGGTGGTTCTACAGATTTAGATGCATTTATAGAGAAATATAATACTGGAGCAGTAATAAGCTTTCCTTCTAATTTATTTTGTTACATATCTATTCATGACAATCATACTGATAAATTTATAATAAATTATTCAAAAAAAGAAGAAATAGATTCAATAGAAAAAATAAAAAATGATATCGCAAGAGTAGTTTTGCAGTATTTTGATATAAAAAATCCAATTACAGTTTCTTTTAATACAGATATTCTTTCTGAAGGTTCTGGTTTAGCTAGTAGTTCTGCATATACAATTGCTTGTGTTAAGGCAATAAGCGTTTACAAAGGATTGTTTTTGTCAGATTTTGAAATATCTAAAATTTCTTTAGAACTAGAAAGAATTTTTAATCCATTAACTGGATTTCAAGATTCTTATGGATGCGCTATTGGAGGATTTAAAAAAATATCTTTCTTTAGAGGCAAAAGACCCTCGTTTACATATTTTGATAATCAATTTATTAATAATAAATATAATTTGTTTCTTTTACATACGAATATTAAAAGAAATTCAACAGAAATATTGAAAAATGTTGATATAGATAAAAGCTATCCGCTTTTAAAATTCGTTGAAGATACAGAAAAAACAATTGAAGATAAAAATTATTTTTTATTTGAAAAATTATTAAATGATTCTTGGGAACAAAAGAAAAAGACATCTTCATTAATTGCAGATTTTTTTGAATTAAAAAAAATTGATAATTTTTTAATGAATTTACTAAATGACAACATCATACAATCATTAAAATTATGTGGAGCTGGTGGAGGTGGTTATTTTTTAATTTTTGTAAATAAAGAAAAAACAAAAAAATTTTCTGATATAATCAAAAATGAAAAAAATAAAAATTATTTTGGAAATTTAATTCCTATTCACATAAATGAAAGTGGAGTAATTGGAAATAGAATATGAACAAAGAAAAATTAATAGAAGAAATAAATTTAGCATATGAAAAAACTTTATTGTTAAAACAAGCAGTAGAAAATTATAATCAAATTATAATTTTAGGAAATGGTGGAAGTCAAGCCGTAGCTTCGCATATCTCACAAGATTATTCTAAAAAATTAAATAAAAAATCTTTTACATTTTCCGATCCATCAAGACTTACATGTTATATAAATGATTTTGGAATGGAGAATGCTAATAAAGAATTTTTGAAGCAATTTGCGGACCAAAAAACTTTAGTAATATTAATTTCTTCCAGTGGGAATTCTGTTAATATGTTAAATGCCGCATTATTTTGTTCGGAGCAAAAAATAAATTTTATTTGCTTAACTGGATTCCAAAAAAATAATAAATTAAAATTGATAGATTCTGAATTTAAATTATTTGATATGTGGGTTAATAGTTCCGATTATGGAATTGTTGAATGTGTTCATCAAATTTATTTACATTCTATTTTGTGATTTATGACTATATATGCCTTTGATATAGATGGAACAATTTGTTCTTCCGTTGTTAGCAGTTCTTATGAAAAAGCAATTCCTTATAAAGAAATGATTCAAAAAATTAATGAACTTTATAATGAAGGTCATTATATTAAAATTTTTACAGCAAGAGGAAGCGTTTCTGGTAAAGATTGGACTGAATTTACTTCTAAACAATTAGATTCTTGGGGTTTATTATATCATGAACTTATCACAAATAAAAAACCCCATTTTGATTTATTAATTGATGACAAGGCTATTAATGTAGTAGAATTTAGAAAAATTTATTTATAAATAAAGGTTATTGAAATGAGTAAAGCAAGTTATTTACAACATAATTCAGAATACATTTCTGATGGAAAATATGAATATGAAAAACAATGTCACATAAATAATACTTTAAATAAAGTTCAATATAATGATGATGCTCCTTTAGGAAAACTATTGGATCAAAATCCTGATATTAAAATTGGAGTAGATATTGGATGTGGAACTGGATGGGTGGCAAATTTAATGTCACAAACAATGGATTGTGTTTATGCGATAGAACCATCATTAGCTGCGATAAAAATAGGAAAATTAATATATCCGGAAAATAAAAAAATACAATGGATACAAGGTTTTGCTCAAGAACATATAAAAAATTTATCATTACCAGAACCAGCAATATTTAATTGTTTTTGCGTTTTAAGTCATTTAGAAGATGATGATGTTATTGAAATTTGCGAACAAATTAATAGTGTTTCAAAACCTGGATCAATGTTATCGTTTTCAGAATGCTTTGGATGTGAATATCATGGACATTTATGGCATATACGTGAAAAAGAATGGTGGCAAAAAAGATTTATTAATTGGGATATAGATTTTTTTGGACCATCTTTAAATCATCCAAAAGAAGCAAGAAAAGCTTTCTCTGCTAGAAGAAATTTTAAAGAATAGAATTATGTCTAAAGCAATTATAGTTGGTGGTGCAGGTTTTATTGGAAGTAATGTAGTCGATTACATTGTGAACAGTGAATATAAATGGGATGAAATAATTGTTATAGACAATTTATCTACTGGAAAAAAAGAAAATGTAAATTTAAAAGCAAAATTAATAAATGCCGACATAAGAAATTTTGAAGAAATAGAACATTATTTTAAAGACGCAACTCACGTTTGGCATTTAGCAGCATTGCCAAGAGTAGAACCGTCAATAAAAGATCCAATATTATTTAATGATATTAATGTTAATGGTACTTTAAATGTTTTTATGGCTTGTAAAAAACATAATGTTAAAAATATTGTTTTTTCTTCATCTTCTTCAGTTTATGGTGAGCCAAATATTCATCCCACAAAAGAGGATTTAGAATTAAATCCTATGAGTCCATATGCATTACAAAAACTTCACGGAGAACAATATGCGAAATTATTTTGCGATTTATATCAAATGAATATTTGTTGTTTAAGATATTTTAACGTCTATGGAAATAGAGAGCCGACAGAAGGAGCATATGTTCCTGTAATTGGAATTTGGTTAAAGCAATATAAGCAAGGAAAAAATCTAACTATCACTGGAGACGGTAAGCAAACAAGAGATTTTGTAAATGTATTCAATGTAGCAGAGGCAAATTATGGTGCTGCCTTTAATGCTCCTAGAGGATTTAGTGTTTTTAATGTCGGTTCTGGTGAAAATTTTGAATTAAATATTGTTGCTCGTTGGATTTGCGATGACGAATCAAAAATTGAATATATTCCGCCAAGAATAGAACCAAAAATTACTCTTGCAGATATATCTGCGTTGAAAAATATGTTAGGTAACAAAAATTATTCATCTTTTAGTTTAAAAGATTATATCATAAGGAATGTAAAAAATGAAAAATATTAAAGTATTAACGGATTTTCCTGTAGCAGTTACCTCTCCAGATCATATATTCCCAGTGGGAACAAAAAATGATAATTCAACACATTTTGGTTATATTCAAGAAGTTGAATTATTTTTTCAAAATAAAAAAATAAATACAATGGATATTGGATGTGCCGGTGGTCAATTAGCTGTTGATTTCCATAATAGAGGTCATTTATCTATTGGAATAGAAGGAAGTGATTATAATATCAAAAATAAACAATTTAATTGGCCAAATTTTTATAAAAATGTTTTATGGACAGCAGATTTAACAAAACCATTTAAAGTTTTAGATGAAAAAGAAAATGAATTATTATTTGATCTAATTTCGGCATGGGAAGTTGTAGAACATATACATCCAAATCAATTAGAAAATTTTTTTGATAATATTATATTAAAATTAAAACCAGATGGTATTTTTGTTGCTAGTATAAATTTAGATCCAGATGATAGAGTAGATGAAGATGGTAATGTAATTCATTTACATCAATCAGTTTTTCCAGAAAAATTTTGGAAAGAAAAAATATTAAATAAATACAATGTTGTAAATTATCCTTTTGAAAATAAAGTTAGAAATTGTGTAAATTCATTTTTTGTAGGAATTAGAAATAAAAAATGAACAGAAAAATAAAAATCGCTTTTATTAAATTTGGTGGACTAGCAGCTAGCGGTACTGAAAAGTATTTACAGCAAATTGCAGCTAATTTACCTAAAGAAAAATTTATTGTAGATTATTTTTATTGTGATGCTGCTCCATATCTTAATTCTGATTATAAACATTCAGATACAGATCCAAATAGATTACAGTATATGCAAAAACACAATATCAATTTAATTAAATTTAATGTAAAATACAAAAATATAACTGTTCCCACTCATGATTGGATTGATACAGATTTTTGGGAAAAATTTGATGAAAAAAATTATGATCTCATCCAAACAGGTCGAGCAGGGCATCCAGAATATCCATTTACTAAAATTAACATTACTCCAATAATAGATAGCATTCATTTGCCAGGAATGGTCGATAATCAAGAAAATATTGCAAAAGTTATTCACGTTAGCGAATGGAATAAAAATGTTTGGATTAAAAATGGAGGTAATGCATCCAAAGCAGAAGTTATCTATTTACCAATAGAAATTCCAAATATAGTTCCAAAAGATTCTTATAAAAAAGAATATAATATTGAAAATAAATTTATAGTTGGATTACACCAAAGAAATGACGTAAATATATTTTCATCTTGGCCATTGAAAGCTTTTTCAGAACTAAATGATGATGATAGTGTGTTCATGTTGCTCGGCGGAAGCGAAAAGCATATTGAACAAACAAAAGAATTAAAAATTAAAAATTTTATTCATATACCATTTTCTGGTGATATGAATATTGTATATAAATTCCTAAATACATTAGATGTGTATCTACATGGTAGAAAAGATGGCGAAATAAATTCGCAATCAATAGCAGAAGCTTTATACTTTGGATTACCTATCATAAGTCACAACGGTTCTAACGCTAACGGTCACATCGAAACAATTGGAAATGCGGGAATTGTTCATAAAACATATGAAAATTATGTAAAAGAATTAAAAAACTATAAAAATAATTTAAAACTTAGAAATATTCTTTCACAAAACGCAAGAAAAAGATTTGAAGAAAAATATTCATTTAACAAAATAATGAATCAAATTATTGAAATTTATGAAAAAGTTGCAAATGAAAATATGTTAATAAAATCAGAAGAAAAATGGTTAGAAGAATGGTTAGAAGCTTAATTTTTTAAAAAATTAAATTATATTAAGGATGGTAATAATGAAATATTTAGTTCTTGGATCTGCTGGTCAAATAGGTTATCCATTAGTTAATTTCTTAAAAGAAAGAAATTATGAAGTATTAGAATTTGATATAGAAGATGATTCATTAGAAGATTTAAGAATAAATAAAAATATTTTACTAGAAAAATATATTCGTGATGCAGATTTTGTATTTTTCTTAGCTTTTGATGTTGGAGGTTCAAGATACTTATCAAAATATCAACATACTTTTGAATTTCTTCATAATAATATAAAATTAATGTCAAATACTTTCGAATTATTGGACACATATAAAAAACCATTCATTTTCGCATCAAGTCAAATGTCTAATATGTCGTATTCTCCATATGGCGTAGCAAAAGCAATTGGGGAAAGATACACAGATTCATTAAATGGAATAACAGTTAAATTTTGGAACGTTTACGGACCAGAAAAAAACTTAGAAAAATCACATGTTATAACTGATTTTATTTTAAAAGCAAAAAATGAAAAAGAAATAAAAATGCTTACTGATGGAACAGAAGTAAGACAATTTTTACATGCAGATGATTGTGCGAATGCCTTATTGATTCTAAGTAATTTATATGATTCTTTAGAAAGAAAAAGAGAATATCATATAACAAATTTTAAATGGAACACTGTATTAGATGTCGCAAACGCTATATCAGAAAATTTTGGAGGAATAAAAATAATTCCAGCAGAATTAAAAGATATAGTTCAAAAAGACAAAAGAAACGAACCTGATGAATATATATTAAAATTCTGGAAACCAAAAATTACTTTAAATGAAGGAATTAAAAAAATTATAGATTTTATGGAGAATCAAAAATGAAAAAAGCATTAGTATGTGGTGCCGGTGGCTTTATCGGAGGTCATTTAGTTAAAAGATTGAAAGATTTAGGATATTGGGTCAGAGGCGTAGATATTAAAGAACATGAATATACAGATATTCGTTCTATAGCTGATGATTTTTTTATTACAGATTTAAGAGATCCTGAAGCAGTACACAAGGCAATGTCTATCGATGAAAAATTTGTAGAAGGATTCGATGAAATATATCAATTGGCAGCAGATATGGGCGGCGCTGGTTATATATTTTCCGGTGAACATGACGCTGATGTAATGCATAATTCCGCTACAATAAATCTTAACGTGGCTGATACAGCAGTAAAATTTAAAAAGCGTCCAAAAATTTTCTATTCATCATCAGCTTGCATGTATCCAGCTTATAATCAGGAAGATCCGGAAAATCCTAAGTGCTCTGAAGATAGTGCATATCCAGCCGCACCAGATAGCGAATATGGTTGGGAAAAATTATTTAGTGAACGCCTATATCTTGCTTATAATAGAAATTATGGTCTTGATGTAAGAATAGCCAGATTTCATAATATCTTTGGACCATATGGTTCATGGAACAATGGAAAAGAAAAAGCTCCAGCAGCTCTTTGTAGAAAAGTTGCTGCCTCTGAAAATGGCGGCACTATAGAAGTTTGGGGTGATGGCGAACAAACAAGAAGCTTTTTATATATTGACGAATGTGTTGAAGCTGTATTGCGTTTAATGGCTTCAGATTTTATTGGACCGGTGAATATTGGTTCCGAAGAAATGGTAAGCATTAATCAATTTGTTGAAATTATTTCTAATATTGCAAAAAAAGAAATAAAAATAAAACATATTCCAGGACCAATAGGAGTTAGAGGAAGAAATTCAGATAATAAACTATATGAAGAAAAAATCGGTTGGAAGGTATCTCAACCGTTAGCATATGGATTGGAAAAAACATATCTTTGGATTAATACTCAACTTTCAAGCAAGCAATGAAAAATATATTTATTAGCGGTGGAAATGGTATGCTAGGAAATGCTCTAGTTTCTATTCTTAAAACAGAGAAAATTAATCTTACAACGGTTCCTAGTAAAGATTTAAATTTAAGCAACAAAAAAGATGTAGAAGATTTTTTCTCATCAAATAAATTTGATTGTGTATATCACTTAGCTGCTCGTGTTGGAGGAGTAAGAGCAAACGCAGAATACGTTGGTAATTTTTATGATGAAAATATTTCCATCAATACAAATCTACTTAATTCATGTTTAAAATATTCAGTATCAAAAGTAGTTTCCGTATTATCAACCTGTGTTTATCCAGACACTCCATACGTCTCCTATCCGCTCACAGAAGAACAATTACACATGGGTCCACCGCATGATAGCAACTTTGGTTATGCTTACGCTAAAAGAATGCTAGACGTTCAAACAAGGGCTTATCGAAAGCAATACGGAGTCAATTATGTTACTGTTATTCCGAATAATCTATTTGGAGAACATGATAATTTTCATCTAGAGGACGGGCACGTTATTCCAGCTATTATGAGAAAAATATGGGAAGCTAAACTCAATAATAAACCTACTGTAGAAATATGGGGAGATGGTCGTCCATTAAGAGAGTTTACTTATGCTAGAGATATTGCCCGTATACTTCTCAAAGTTTCAGAAGAATACGAGGAAGAACAACCTCTCAATATCGGAAATACAGAAGAACATTCAATAGCTTCGGTTGCAAAGAAGCTTGTTGAATATCTTGAATACGATGGCAAGTTAGTTTTTAATACTGATAAACCATCTGGGCAATTCCGGAAACCATCTTCCAATAAAAGATTATTAGAAAAGACAAGCTGGCGTGTAGAAGACTATACTCCATTTAATATTGCTTTAAAAAAAACCTGTGATTGGTTTAAAATAGCATATCCGAATGTAAGAGGAATATAATGAAAACACAAAAGACTGCATTTATAACTGGCGTAACTGGTCAGGACGGTTCTTACTTAGCAAAGTTTCTTCTTGATAAAGGATATCGTGTTATTGGAATGAAGAGAAGAACTTCTCTTATAACAACAGACCGTCTTGATGATATGGAAATTTTCAGTCATCCAAACTTCAAGCTTGAATATGGTAACATGACCGATTCAAGTTCTATATATTCTCTTCTTACCAAGTATAAGCCCGACGAGATATATAACCTCGCTGCACAAAGCCATGTAAGGGTTTCATTTGAAGTTCCAGAGGAAACCCTAGACGTAGTAGGTGGAGGCACTCTGAAACTTCTAGAGGCTTATAGGCTAATCTGTCCACAAGCACGTTTCTATCAAGCTTCATCCTCAGAGATGTATGGAGATAATGTTAACGTTCCTCAAAATGAAGAGACACGTATGACACCAGCTTCTCCTTATGCGGCAGCAAAGTTATATGCTCACAATCTTTGCCGCAACTATCGTGAAGGTTATGGACTTCACATCTCTTCTGGAATACTTTTCAACCATGAAACGATAACCGGAGATATGCCTCTAATCTTTAGAATGGGAACAAAAGAAGAAATAGATATTAAACCCATATCAGAAATAGTTCGTTATCATAGTAGAAAAGATTTAAAACAAGCTATAAATGAAAATGAAAAATTTTATCAGCAAACTCATGTTGACACTGATTTGCAAGTTTGGGATAAAAAAGGCTGGACCAAAGTAACATGGGCATCTGGATATCCTCATTTACCAGATATTGAAAATAAAAATACAACTTTGATAAACGTTGCTCATGGTTGTGTTTCTGCAACCGGAAATCATCCTCATATAATGATGGATGGCGATTCTAAAGATTTTGACAAAATTGAAAAAGGTGATTTGGTTTCTGTTGTTAACGTGATTCCCAAATCTATTTCTTCTGAAGGCAACGATATACAAATTATAAATGCAAAGCTTTTAGGATTTATTGTTGCTGAAGGTAATATAAGTAAACCAACGGCAATTAGATTAACTGGAAAAGAAAAAGACATATTAGAAAAATACGAAAAAATCTGGATGACTATATCATCAGAGTCTAAAACTTCTTGGTATTTATGCAAATCTGGATTTACTGGCGTTAAAAATATTTGGCAATTAAACTTAAATGGAGCTAGGTCTTGGATAAAGACACATGCACATGATCTTTATACGGAAAATGGCAGCAAAAGAATACCTAAATGGATATTAAATTCTAATACTGAAGTGCAGGAAGCATTTCTTGACGGATATAATGAAGGAGATGGATTAAAGAAAAATTCATGTACTTACACATATAAGAGTTTTACAACTAATTCTCCAACTTTAGGTCTTGGCTTGATATATCTTTTAAAATCTGTTACTGGACAAGATTTTAATGTAACAGCGGAAAAAAGGAACGGGAGAAACAAAATATATTATCATATAAATTGTCTTTCTGATGGTAAAACAAGTCTATCAAAATCATATGAAAAATATCTTGAAGTTAAGAAACAATTAGAGTCTGGAAATTCCATAAGAAAGATTACAAGAGATGAAATTGCTTCTAGAAAGTTTATTCAGAAGGTTAGTCGTGGATATATGCCACGAGGTATACATCACAATAAAATCAAATCAAATGAAGTTAAGAAAATAATTTCATTAAACGAATATGATGGTTGGTTTTATGATTTGGAAACAGAATCTAGCACATTTCATTGTGGAGTGGGATTATCACATGTTCATAATTCACCAGTAAGAGGTGAGACGTTTGTTACCCGTAAGATTACTCTTGCTGCTGCTAATATAAAGTTGGGCAAACAGGAAACATTATATCTTGGAAATCTTGATGCAAAGAGAGATTGGGGATTTGCTGGAGATTATGTAGAGGCTATGTGGTTAATGCTTCAGCAACCAAAAGGCGATGACTATGTTATTGCTACAGGCGAAACGCATACAGTTAGTGAGTTTCTGCAAGTTGTATTTGATTATGCTGGTTTAGATGTTAACAAGCATGTGAAAATAGATTCAAGATTATATCGCCCACATGAAGTTCCATTGCTATTAGGAGATTATTCAAAAGCAAAAAAAATTTTGGGATGGGAGCCAAAAACTACATTTAAAGAATTAGCAATTCTAATGTATGAAGCTGATTTAGAAAAATTAATCAGCTTATAAAAATTGAACAAGTAATTAGTCTTTTCTTGGACATTTTTCCATTCTTTCGTTATAGTTTTATTAACGTTTAGGAGTTTAAAGAAATGTCTGAACAGGAAAGTTTACTTACTAATGATTCATCATTGTTAGATGATGAAGATTTTTTTATAAAACCAGTTAAAAAGAAAAAAATCATTGTTTTATCTGATCATCCATTAGCACCTTCTGGTGTTGGTGTACAAGCTAGATTTTTAATTGAAGGTTTAATAAAAACTGGAAAATATTCATTTAGATGTCTTGGTGGTGCAATAAAACATTCTAACTATGACACCATGGCAGTTAATGAAGATTTTATTATCAAACCAGTTGATGGTTTTGGAAACAAAGATATTTTGAAAAGTATATTATATGCTGAAAAACCAGATGCGATTTTTCTTTTTACAGATCCAAGACAGTTTATTTGGGTTTGGGAAATGGCAGATGAAATAAGACAAATTTGTCCAATAACTTATTGGCATGTTTGGGATAATGATCCTTATCCTAAATTTAATTTTCCTTGGTATGAAAGTACAGATTTAATAAATTGTTTATCATATAAAACATATGAATTAGTGAAACCAAACTTCCCAGACAAAACTTATTATATACCACATGCATTTCCAAAATATGTTTATTATCCATTACCAGAAGAACAAATTAAGCAATTAAAAAAACAACATTTTGGAGATAAGGCAGAATGGTTTAAGGTTTTATGGGTAAACCGTAATGCAACTCGTAAAATGCCAGCAGATTTATTGGACTCTTGGAAAATGTTTTTAGATCAATTAGAAAAAGATCAAGGACACAGAAAAGCAGTATTAATAATGCATACTGAGCCAAATGATCCAGAAGGTCCAAATTTATTGGCTGTTTCAGAACAACTTAAAATACAAAATAATGTTTGGTTTTCAACACAAAGATTGCAATTTAGTGACATGAATATTCTTCACAATATTACTGATTGTTGTGTTAATATTTCAAAAAATGAAGGTTTTGGTTTATCGACTATGATATCCATGATGTGTGGAAAACCAATAATAGCATTAAAAACTGGGGGCATGACAAGGCAAGTGGTAGATCATAGAGATGAGACTGAACATGGAGTAGCATTAAATTCTGTAAAAAGATGTTTAGTGGGCTCGCAATTAGTTCCATATATATATGAAGATTTTTGTGATACCAAAGAACTGGCTCTGGCATTTAGAAAAATACATGATTTAACATCAGAAGAAAAAAAGACTTTAGCTGATAAAAATATAGCTTATGTTAATTACGAATTTAATTTTGACAATGTTGTAAAACAATGGGATGAAACTCTTGAAAAGACAATTAATAACTTTAAAAATAATAAAAATAAAAAATGGAAACTGAAAAAATTGTCTGGAAATGATGTTTCTTCTCAAAATAAAAATTTACAACAAACCTATAAACAACCAGAAATAAATTCTAATCTTTTAGATTTAGAAAAAAATATTAAAGCAGGATTTACAGCAAAAAAGCTTGAAAGGAAAGTTAAGTAAACCTGTTAGAAAATAGTCTAATCTCTAAGACTTCATGATTCTGTTCTTTAACTTAATAATATTTACATCAACTTTATTATATTCATATTTTATGAGAAGGGACTTCTTCTCTAAGTGCTTGCAACATAATTGCAAATCGCATTTGAATTCCACAGTTAAAACCTTGGAAGTAAGTCAATGTGCTGATAGATTTTTTATAAAAAGAAAAGGTAAACAATGGCAGATAAACGTAAAACAGTTATATTAAGAGCCCCGTCACTTTGTCAAGCTGGTTATGGAGTTCATGCGAGACAAGTTGCTCGTTGGCTTTTTGAATTGCAAGATTCTAAAAATAATATAGAAGTTATTTGTGAGCCACTTCCTTGGGGAGTTACGCCATGGTTAACAAATCCAGAAGCCGAAAATGGTTTGGTGGGCAGGATTATACAAAGCACAAAACAATTACCTCATTATGATGTTAGCATACAACTACAATTACCAAACGAATGGAATCCTTTTTTAGCTGATTATAATATTGGTTTAACTGCGGCAGTAGAGGCTGACAGATGTAATCCGGCATGGATTTCAGCAGCTAATCGTATGGATCTTGTTATTGTTCCATCAGAATTTGTTAAATCTGTATTTACAAATACAGGAGAAATAAAAACAAGATTGGAAGTAGTTCCGGAATCATTTATTTCAGAATGTTTAAACGATTCTATAAAGTCTCTAGATGAATTACCGCTAGAAACTGATTTCAATTTTCTAATTTTTTCACAATTTACTGGTAATTCACCAAATAATGATAGGAAAAATATTGCTTATACCATAAAATGGTTAAATGAAGTTTTTTCCGACAAACCAAATGTTGGCGTTGTTATTAAAACAAATATGGCAAGACAAACTGTGTTAGATGAAATTAATTGCACAACAGTTTTAACAAAAATTGTAGAAGAAACAAGAAAAGGAACTGGACCAAAATTTTATTTACTTCACGGTGAAATGACTAATGAAGAAATAATAGGATTATATAAACATCCAAAAATTAAAGCACTAATATCATTGACTCATGGAGAAGGATTTGGCTTGCCGATATTAGAAGCTGCAACTTGTGGTAAACCAGTAATTGTAACTAATTGGTCTGCCCACACAGAATTTTTATCTCAAGGAAAATTTATTAAAATAGATTATAATATGGTTCCTGTTCATCAATCTAGAGTAGATGGGCAAATATATTTAGAAGGGTTTAAATGGGCAAATCCTTCTGAAGAAGACTTTAAAAGAAAAGTGGTTAAATTTTATGAAAGTCCAAAGATACCCCAACAATGGGCTGAGGAACTTGCAGAAAAATTAAAAATGTCACATTCGCCACAGTCAATCAATAATCAATATACAAAATTATTAGAATCTATTATTTGATATGTTAATTTTCATTTCTATAATATTACTTATTATTTGTTTAATACTGATTTCTATTTTAACTTATGTTCTATATAAATCATATCATTTGGCAAGAACAGTAATGATTCTTGAAGATGATCTTTCTGACGCAATAGAAAAAATAAATTTTGCCGAAGAAACGATGGATAATTTATTAAATATGAGGCTTTTTTTTGATAGCCCAGAAGTTAAAAATGCCGTAAAGGCTTGTTTAGATGAAGTAAAAATAGCAAAATTTGAAATAAATAAATTAGCAAAAAAATTTGTAGAACGAAGTAAGCAAAAATATATAATTGAAGAAATTGAAGAAGAACAGGATATGGAAGAACAAATTGTAAAAAATAGAGAAAAGTTATTGAGAATAAATAATGAAAACTGAATTTCAAATAAAGAAAAGAAAAAAAATAACTAGGAAAAAACCTGGTCAAAAAGTATCAATAGTTTATTTTGATGAAAATACACAGCAATCTATCGTAAATTATAAAAATGAAGCAGATTTAGAACAAAAGAAAAAAATTTATGTAAAAGAAATTTTGCCTTCTTTTGATTCTTTAGTTGAAAACTTGATAAATGTATATGGTTTTAATGTAGCCTTTGAATCGAAAAATGATTTGAAAAATGAATGTCTTGAGTTTTTATATACGGCAGTCGATAAATTTAATCCAGACAAAGGTTCTAAAGCATTTTCATATTTCAATGTAGTTGCAAAAAATTGGCTAACTATAAAAAGTAAGCAAAATAACAAAAAAGTACAAAATTATATATCAATAGATAACAAAGATGATATTTCAAAAGAAGATTTAGAGATGATTGAAAATCATCATGTTATACCTTCATATGATGAATTGTTGATAGCAAAAGAAAATAAAGATTTATTTAAAGACATTTTAAATGCAATAAGTCGAAAAGTAAAAACAGAAAACGAAAAAAAATGCATTAATGCAATTCAATCATTAATTTCAAGTGCAGATAGTATTGATTTGCTTTCGAAACGTGCAATTTTAATTTATGTGAGAGAAATGACAGATCTTTCAAGTAAGCAATTGTCTATGGTACTTTCTTCTTTAAAGAAATATTATAGAGACATAAGAAAAACTGAAGAATTTGAATATTAAAAGTATATGTCAAATTGGACATATATAGACATATTTGACAAGTTGCAACGCAAATGCGAAGAACAGAATGTTTCTATTGTTCGTGTTTCCCCAACTTGCACCAGTCAAAGATGTTTCGCTTGCGGTTGGGTATGTAAGAAAAATAGGAAAGGCAAATCATTTAAATGTGTTAAATGCGAATATGCATTTGATGCTGATTTAAATGCTGCCAAGAATAATTCTCTTAACCTCCGAGAAATCGGAAAAAGGAACGTCTTCTTCAGAAGAATAAAAATGGTTTTTATTACATCCACCGAAAACCCAACCATCTTTAGTGGTTGGGATGAAAGGTGCTGATTTCATATAAATGTATGATTTTTTTCATATCAAGAATTGATTATTCAAAATTTTATAATATTTATAATTTGTCTGGGTTAGGAACTAACTCGGAAATTAAACAAAAACAAGGTGAGGCGTTACCATTAGGTGAGTCTGCGACCCTTGAAGCTCAACCCATCAACTTTGATGTGGGTGGGTAGTTCACCAACTATATTATATACTTATATTATATTATTTTCTTAAATGGACTATATATGCAAAAAGAAGTAGAAGTTATATTAAAAGGTGACGCTGAAAAAGAAGACTCAAAAAATAAAATTATTTTGACATCAGGTCTTAATTCTCAGGGTGAAGCTGTAATAAATTATCCTTTATCTTTCAGTAATGTTTCGTGGAGATGTAATTTTACTGCTAAGATAGCAGAGCCAGAAGGCATATCTGACGTTGATGGACAAGGTGGTGATGGTATTAGGATGAAACTTTGTTCAAAGTCAGGTCAAGAACTTTTTGCCATATCTTTAGATACTTTTAAAAATTTAGAAAATAATAGTGGAAATGAGGTTGTTGTATATTTTGAAAATACAAAAGTAGCGCAAGCATCATGTAAGGAAAGATTTAATGATGGTAAAGATAAACGAGTTAAAGTTATTTACGATCATAATCTTAAAACTGTCGTAATTCATGTAAATGACATGCCTGTTGTTGCATATGCTTTTCATGATATTGCTTTTTATGATTTGATTAACGAATCAATTATGCTATGTTTTTCATCTTTTACAGGAGCAGCCGGTGGTAAACATGAAGTGTTTGATATTTCATTAGATTTTTAATATTTCAAAATCTATTATACTTTTGCAAAAGAAAGTAAATAAGAGGTTGTTATTTAGGATTTGACCAACACTAGGTTAACTTATAAATGTAGAAACAAAAAGTTTAGAACAAGACTTAGCAAATGATCTTTTAGTCATCTCCGTTCCTTTTTGGACGCTTCTCAAACCTATATTTTGTATAAACACCTTGGCAAACGAATTAACAAGCATTTTAAGTGCAACAACTGCGGAAACGATATGGATGAATATTATAATATATCTCTGAATATCGCTACGCTTGAACGTGCAGTAAATAACTATGAAAAATCAAATGATATATTTTACTCTATCACTCACATTTATTCAGGTTTAAAGCCCATGCCATCGTTTTAGTGTGGGTGAATAGTTTACTCCCACGATTGTAATCGTGGGAGGGATTCAATCCAACAATACATAATTTTTAATAAAAAAATTAGAAGCAAGATCTGATAAAATATGCTCAAATTCTATTCGAGAATAGTTTGTATTTGCAATATATTTTTCGTTTAACAAATATTTTCTGTAATTTATTTTTTTATTTATTTTATATTGATAATATAAACAATATTTATTGTTTATTGTTAATGCTGGATGATTGATAATTTTAAATGTTTTTTCAAATTTATTTTTAATTTTTTTTGAAATATCTTTTCTAGAACAAAACTTTTTCCAAACTATTCTTGCATCATCATTTACTCTGGATGGATCATCTGGACACAAATATTGTGGATAAATGTTCGACATTGCTATTTCATAGCATAAAGGTCCATATCCATGTTTTGCTGCAATTGAACTTGTAATCCAAGACATTTTTTGTGAATCTTGTTCTATGACAATTGTTCCGATAATTGGATCAAGAGGATCTTCTTCTCTGGAAATTTCTGATGTTTTTATTTTGTTAGAATTTATATATGTTAAAAATTTTTTTGTATTAAAGATTACAAATCTTTTAAATTTGCCTTCTTCAACAATATACAGCTTCATATTATTACTAAAATTATATAATCTTTTTTTCATGTTACGATTTTTTATAAAAATTATACTTATAAACTTATTATAGTTAATAAACTATTTCAAATAAACATTTATGGCAAAGAAAACACATCATAAAATTTTAGAACCAACATCTAACATACAAATACCAGACGATACTTTAGATATGGTTGAAAAAGAACAAGAGGAATTAGATTCAAAAATAGAAAAACAAATGCAAGATTTTGCTTTTTTATTGGATTCACTTTCTACTGTAGAAGAAAAGACAAAAGCATTGTGGCGCCAAATATACGAAAATGCTGTTCAAGATAGAAGAAATTCTTATTTAATGTGGATAGATTTATATAAAAATGTTCATGGTAAAATAACAGAACATGCTATTCACGGTGCAACATTAGCAAAATATATGGAAAGAATGAATAAAACAAATGAACAATTGATAAAATTGGCTGAATTAGTAGGAAAAGCAAGCGAAGAACAAATTGATGAAAACCTTTCTGAAGAAGATATGTATGATAGAATTAATAAGTTAAACAATAACAAGGTTCAATAAATTATGGCTCTCAAAGGACGTGGAATAACGGTTGCCAGAAGAATTGTTGGAAAAGGTACTGCCAGCAATATTGGTGAAGAAATAAGAAATGTTAGAACTGGTGGGACAACTCCGACATTGCAAAGAGCAGTTGTAATTGAGGTCATTTCAGATCCATTTTCTTTAACTCAAGATTATTTAGAGCAACTTGCAGCAACGATAAGCAATCCAGAAACTGTAGATGTAATGCCGATAGGATCTGTTGTTGCAAAATTAGTAAGTTCAAATCAAGGTATTGATGCCAGTTCAAATATAATTTTATTTCCATTTTTTTCTTCTCATTTTTTATTACCAGTAAATCCAGGAGAGATTGTATATGTCATTTTTGAAAATTATGAAACTCTTGGTGCAAAAATAGGATACTGGCTAACGAGAACACATGCTCAAAGAACTGTTGAAGATATAAATTATACACATTTAGATAGAATGTTTCAGAATAATTTAAATTTTGGAAACTATTCTACGTCTGAAAAATCAAATCGATCCGGAGAAAGTTCGGCGCCTAGTTTCCCAAATGGGGGAGGAACTGAAGATTCTAAAACCATTTCTTCTACAGACGAAAATGAAGACCCATATGAAAACATTATAGAAAATTCTACAACGTATCCACTTATTACACCAGAAGCAATTCCAAGATGGACTAAAAGACCTCAAGAATTGGTTTTACAAGGCTCTAATAATGCATTAATAATGCTCGGTGAAGATAGAAATGGAAGTATATACGGAGCCTCTGGTTCTAATCCAATAGACATAAAAGGAGAAGCAGGCACAATCGATTTGGTTGCTGGCAGAGGACGTTACAAGGCAGAACCTGGAAACAATCCAGGAGATGACAGTTCTCCTACCGCCTGTAGAACAATTGTTAATGAAAGAAATAACCAAGAAACAGATAAAGCTCCACATACAAGAAATCAAAACAATACAGAAAATACAAATGAAGGAAATCCAGATCCTGTTTTTGACGCAGCTAGAGTTTACATTACTCAACAAAGTAATGTAGATTTAAATCATTTATTAGATGGTACGTCTGAAAACGTACAAAAGTACCCAAACAATGCAATTCCTGTAATTCAACCTAATCCCACAGGTCCAAGAGAACAATATAATAGATCTTATATTGTTAACAAAGCGGATCATATTAGAATTATAGCAAGAAAAGATGAAGAAAAAGAAATAAAAGGCACTGTATTAATCATAAAAAATGGAAAAGAAACTGGTGGACAAATTGGAGATGCGCCCGCCGATGATGAAGATTTAGCATACATTTATATTAATGAAGAAGGAAAAATACAAATTGATGGAAACAGAATTTATTTAGGCAGAACAGATGGTGACGGAGAACAGCCATATATAAAATATACTGAATTTAAATCGATTATAAATGCTTTAAAAGATCAAATAAAAAGTTTAGCAGACCAAGTAAAAGATATTACTGATCAATATAATAACGCTTTTACTGCCGCCACTGCTATACCGTATTCTCCAATTGCTTCATTAAGTTCAATTGGTCCAATTGTTTCTCAAACTACAGCTACAAAAATAAGCACAATTAAAAGCGATGTTGACAATATTGATCCTGAAACTGTCAAATCTAAAAAAATATTTGGAGAATAAAATGTCAATTAACAGTAAACAACAATTAATCGATTTAATAAAAGTTTCTTTAGTAGAAGATTTATCTAAAATACAAGAAATTGTTGAAATTAGATATTCCGTTGATGGAAGTGAACAGATACAGAATGTTTATCCGAAAAAGCAATTAGAATTACAAGCAGAAAGATTAGCAAATGTGATGATTGAATATGTAAATTCTGAATTAGAAAATTTGCTCAATTATTTAAAATTGCAAAATGCATACACAATCTCAAATACAAATTTGGATTCGAATTCAACAGGACTTTTAACCGGAATAACTGTTGTTCCTTCACAAATAATAAATTTTAGACCTTTAATTACAAAAGAATAAAATAAAATTATTTAAAAATTTATATTTTAAATAATTAAAAAGTATGGCACTAATTTCTTTCAAAGATGTTGGAATAAAAGCATTCAATGGTAACAATTTAGGAAAAACAGCGAATGTTATTCCAATTGGAATAAAAACTCCATTAGAACTTGATGTTGAAGGTAAAAGTTTATTTGCTATGCATTATGACCTTGGTTCACAAATGGATGATAATATAAGAAATCTTGTATTAACCAATCATGGTGAAAGATTAGGATTGTATACATTTGGTGCTAATTTAAGACCTTTATTAACTGAATATAGCAATAAAGAAGATTTTGATACAGAAGCGATGTTGCGAATAAATACTGCGGTTTCAATATACTTACCATTTGTTAATTTGATTGGTTTTGATTCAAAACCAGATTATGAAAATAATGAATATACGGGAAAAATAAAAATAACAGTGATGTATTCGGTATTGTCAGCTAATATCAATCAAAGAATGTTGGAAGTAGATTTATTTGTGATATAATTTATGATGTCTCCAAGCAAAAAAGAACTATTAAAAACGATTAAAGAAAGAAACTATCTTAATAAAGATTTTGATTCTTTAAGAGCTGATTTATTACAATATGCGAGAACTTATTTTCCAGATGCGATAAAAGATTTTAGTGAAGCCGGTTTAGGAGGATTGTTGCTCGAAATGTGTGCTTATATTGGAGATGTTCAAAGTTTTTATTTAGATCATCAATTTCAAGAAAATTTTCCTGACTCTTCTGTTGAAATAAACAATATTCAAAGGCATTTAAAAAATGCTGGAGTGCAAATAACAGGAGCATCCCCCGCAGTTGTGGACTTGACTTTTTATATTGAAGTACCAGCAGACTCTACATCTGCAACAAATGGACCAATGACAGATGCATTACCGAAAATACATGCAGGTACTAGTTGCAAAGGAAATAGTGGTATTGAATTTGAATTAACAGAAGATTTAGATTTTGGCGCTGTGGATAATGCTGGAAATTTAATTGCTTCTGTAACTATTGCAAATACCGATTTAAATAACAAACCAACTTCTTATATTTTAAGTTTAACTGGAATAGCAATTTCAGGACTTAGAAAAGTTGAAACTTATCAGGTGAATGGATTTGAAAAGTTTAAAAAAATAACATTAGCACAGGAAAGTATTACAGAAATAATATCTGTGAGAGATTCTAAAGATAACGAATATTATGAAGTAGAAAGTTTATCCCAAGACACCGTATACAAAGCAGTAATTAATAATTCTTACGATAATGAGCTAGTAAAAGAAAACTTAATTCCAATCCCAGCTCCATATAGATTTATAAAAGAAGGGCAATTAAATACAAGATTTACAACATTAACATTTGGCGGTGGCTCTGCCGAATCAACAGAAGATGATATAATACCAGATCCAAGTGAATTTGCCGTACCACTATATGGTAAAAAAGTATTTTCTAGATTTACTATAAATCCTGGAAATCTTCTTCAAACATCAACTCTTGGAATTCTTAGTCCAAATACAACTCTTACGATTGAATATCGTCATGGTGGAGGGCTTTCGCACAATGTTGAAGCAAATACGATAAGAAATGTTTTAAAATTAATAATTTCTTTTCCGAAAAACCCATCTTCAGCAGTTTCTCAATATGTAAGAAGTTCTATTGATGTTAAAAATTTGTCTTCTGCTAGCGGCGGAGAAGATGCTCCGTCAATAGATGATTTAAAAGCAAAAGTAAGTTCTTTTAGAAATTCTCAATCTAGAATTGTAACAAAAGAAGATTTATTGGCAAGAATTTATACGATGCCAAGTAATTTTGGCAGAGTATTTAGAGCATCAGTCCAGCCAAATCCAAATAATCCGCTTGCTACACAACTTTTTATAATTTCTAGAAATAGACAAAATCAACTGGTAGTTTCACCAGATTCTTTAAAAAAGAATTTAGCATTTTATTTAAATCAGTACAGGATGATTTCTGATGCGATTGATATCTTAGATGCAAAAGTAATAAATTATCAAGTCAAATTCCAAGTTGTCATTGACCCATCTATGAATAAAAATCTTGTTATGAAAAATATAATGTCAAAATTAACTAATTTTTTTGATGTTAAAAATTTCTACATAGATCAACCCATAATTTTAGCAGAAGTCCAAAATATCATCTTTAATACAAGAGGTGTAATATCTATTGTATCAATTAATTTAGAAAATATTTCTGGTCCTGTCGGAGATTCAAATCCAAGAATATATTCAGAATTTGAATTTGACATTCCTGCAAATACTATAAATGGTATCGTATTTCCGCCACCAGGAGCAATTTTCGAATTAAGATTTAAAGATTTTGATTTAATAGGTGCAGCTCTTTAATAGGTAAACAATGTATAGAATATTAAGTGCTAGTAAAGACAATTATATAACTAATAAAGTTATTGCTAAACAAAGATGTGAAACTTCTAATGTTGGGCAAGCTGGTACTTTAGATTTATTTCACTTATATAATGAAAGTACAATATTAAATTATACTGGAAGTGTCGAAGAATTATCAAGAATTTTAATTCAATTTGATTATTCAAAAATAACAGAACTAACGTCTTCTTTGTTAGATATAAATGATTCCTCTTTCAAAACTTATCTTGTATTAAAAAATATATATGGAGGACAAACCGTTCCAAGCAATTTTACATTAAGAGCCATTCCTATATCTAAATCATGGGACGAAGGAAGAGGATTTGATGTAATTGCTTTTCGTGATTTAGATAATTCAAATTATCTTAGTGCATCAAGAAATTCAGGTACGGTTGTGAGTTGGTCTTCCCCAGGTGCTTCTTTGTCGGGAACATTAGGAGTAAACAATTTAGATATTATTGTTTCTGGTAATTTAGGAAACGGATTAGAAGATTTGTCTGTGTCACAATTTTTTACAAGAGGAGATGAAGATCTAATTTTAAATGTTACTAAATTAGTTTCTGCTAGTATTTGTGGGACATTACAAAATAATGGTTTTAGAATTGGTTTTATAGATGCAGAAGAAACAGATCAAACTACTAGATTTGTTAAAAGATTTGCATCTAGACATACTAATGATAAATCTTTACATCCAAAAATAATTGTTGAATATGATGATGTAATTGAAGATGACTCAGGACATCCTGAATTCAATGTCTCTCAAAGTATTTTTGTTTATAATTCATTAAATGGAAATTACCAAAATTTTGTTTCTGGCAGCACAACAATTTCTGGAAATAATTGTTTACTATATGAATTAATTGCAAGTAAAAGTATTTCATATTATACCAGCAGTTTTAGCATATCGCATTCGGCAAGTATTACACATAAAACAAGTTCTATTTCTTATATTACTAGAACATATTCAGGATCTCAATTTTCAATCGGAAATATTACGCAGCCTGGAATATATTTTGTAAATGTCAATTTGAATACTACAGAAGATACTGAGTTAAGAAATTATTTATCTGGTTCTACTAAACAAGTGTTTTTAGGTTCTTGGAAAAGTATAGACAATACTTTAACTTTTGCAAATCAATATATTACCTACACATTACCATTGGGAGAATTTAGTAATACTTTTGAAAAAAATTATACTGTTAATATTACTAATCTAAAACAATCTTATAACAAAGACGAGATAGCGAGATTGAGAGTATTTGTTCAGAACAATAATACTGAAATGATTGCATATAAATTTCCGACAGAAACAAAATCTTTAATATTAAAAAATATGAAATGGAGATTGTTAAAAGCTTATACTAAAAAAGAAATTATTCCTTTTTCAGAACCTGCCACCAAATTATCAACTGATGGTTTAGGAATGTATTTTGATCTATATATGCAAGATTTAGATATTAATGAACTCTATGAAATAGAATTAATGATTACAGATGTCGGTAGAGATTATTATATAAAAGACAAAGGGTTTATATTTAAGGTTATAAACTGACATATGGCAAAAAATTCTTCACAAAATCTTATAGAAAATAAGCCGAGCTTATTTACTCCTTCTGTTGTAAGAAATTTGAGAAATCAAATGTCTAACAATGCTGAATATAAGGTTACATATGGAGAAGTGATTAATAATTCTAATATTGAACTATCAAATTCTATAAAATATACTTTACCAGGAGAAGGTGTTAAATCAACTCAACAACTCAATATAGATTGGAGTAAATTTGAAAATCATACCTTTTTCAATTCTGCACAAGTAAAAACAAATGTTGCTTTCGATAAAATTATAAATGAATATCCTTTTGATGGAAATCAAAAAGAAATAGAAAATTATTTTGACAATTTAACTGGATTCGAAAAATGGATTTATAATTCATATCCAAAACATAAAGGATATCTTTTTTTTTCCGGAACAAATCCGAGTGAAACTTATGGTGGTACAGTTGTAAATGTTAAAGATATTGCAGGCGCAGCTTATCCCTCTGTATCTAAAACAACAAGTGGTAAAGAGATTCTAAACCCAGGTAACAAGTCATTGAGTATAGAATTCTATTTATTTGTTCCGCAACAACCAAATTTACAGCAAGTCATATTGGATAAACATATAGAAAATGGAATTAATAAACAGGGATTTTATATCGGTTTACAAAATGAAGTTTCAACAACTTATACTTCAATGAGTTTTTATATTCTTTCTGCTTCTATATCTGATTCTGTAACAATTGGAGTGGAAAAAGGTTCTTGGAATCATTTTGCGTTTGTATGGGATAGAACGCCTGGAATATATAAAACTTTTATTTATAAAAATGGAACTTTGACTGCCTCTAGTTCATATGGTATAGAATTTGGAGAAATTTTTGCTTCCCAACCTGATTTATTAATTGGTTCTGGTAGTTCAATAACTGGTATTTTCAATCCACAAACAACATTTTCTGGCGCAATTGACGAATTAAGAATTTGGCATTCTATAAGAAAAGAATCTGAAATAAAAGAATATATGCAAAAAGCTATTTTTGCGGAAGATAATCTGAAACTTTATTTTAGATTTAATGAACCAGCAAATATCAATAGTGCATTGGTAATAGATTATTCTGCCAATTCTTTACATGGGCGATTAAATTCTAGTGGACTTGCTTTACAAGTAAGAGAAATTCCAACTGGTTCAATCGCAGGGGAGAGTCCAATGACTTATGAAAAGTTAGAATATTCTCCTGTTCTTTTTCCTTCATATCCAGATATAGGAACAATGCGATATGAATTACTTTATAGCGGCTCTTTATTCGATAAAACAAATCCAAATTTAATTACTAAATTAATACCGCCACATTATCTTTATGAGGGTCAAGTAGACGCTGCTTTAGAAACTGAAGAAGGTGAAATTGTTTCTACTTTACAAGGAGGAACAGATCCAAGATCTGTTAATCTTGGAGCTACACAAACTTTACTTCTATTACTTTATACTTGGGCTAAATTTTTTGATGAAATAAAATTATTTATACAGGCATTTGCAGATATCAATTTTATTGATTATGACCAAATTGAAACAGTGCCAGATCAATTTCTTATGCAATTTGCAAAAAACTATGGTATAGACCTACCTCCTCTATTTACTGGCGCCTCAATAAATCAATTTTTAAATGCAGAAAATATACAAAATAATATTAGTACGAATTCTTTGTCTTTGCAATATATTCAAAATCAAATTTGGAGAAGAATATTAAATAATTTACAAGATATAATTCAATCAAAAGGAACAATACATTCCGTAAAATCATTTATTAGATCTACAGGAATAGATCCAGATAATAATTTTAGAATTAGGGAATATGGTGGTCCTACAAAAAGATCTTTATCTTTCGTAAGAGACAGCCGTTCTGAAATATCGACTGCTTTAAGTTTTATTTCTGGAGGATTGATAACTAGTCCATTTTTAAGTGCATCCAGAGTAGAACCTGGAAAACCATATATTAGTGCGACTTCAAATGATGATTTGTTTACTTCTGGATCTTGGACTTATGAGGCAACATATATTTTTCCAAAAAATGAAAGATATTCAATATCTCAATCGTTAATCCGCTTCAATTCCACAGGATCTAATATAACTTCGCAACAAATTTGGGGAAATCTAGTTTTTGTTTCGGGTACAAATCAAGGTACATTAAATGCATTTTTAAGGACAAATACAAATAGTTCAAGTCCAGTATTAACATTAACACTAACTGGAGTAGATTTATTTGACGGCAATCAGTGGTATGTTTCAATTGGTAGAACTAGAAATGATTTATTGCCAGAAAATATTGTTTCCACCGTTTCTTCTTCATACTTCCTTAGAGCTGCAAAACAAAATTTCGGTTCAATATTACAACAAAGTCAAACTTCATCATATTTTGATGAATCTTTAGGTGGCGGGGCAAATGTTCAACAGAATTTAAATTCTGCATACAATGTTTCAGGTTCTTTTTTTACAATAGGTTCGCAGTCTATAGATACAACTTTATCTTATTTCTTAAATAACAGCACGTTAACATCGCCAGTTCACGGCGTAACAACATTTAATGGAAAAATAACTCAAATGCGATTTTGGACAAAAGATCTCGCAGACAAAGAATGGAAAGAGCATGTATTAGATTATAAATCAGTTGGAGTTCAAGACCCAAGATTAAATTTTAATTTCGTAACAAATAAAAGTGGTTCTTGGGAAAGATTAAGAATTGATGCATCTACAGACCAAATGAATCTTGAAACAGATAATTCTGGCACATTAAAAATATTTGATTTTACACAAAATAATTTTCATTTATCTGGCACAAATTTCCCAGCTACATCTTCCATAATAGCACCAGAAAGATTTTATTTTAGTTATATTTCACCTAAATTTGATGAAGCAAGCACGGTAGACAAAGTAAGAATAAGAAGTTTTCAAGAATTTGAAAATGTTAAACTATATCCTTGGGCGGAGGTAGCTCCTATTCATCAAATTGTTCCATCAGAATTACCAACTGATAACACCAGATTTACCATTGATTTTAGCGTAATAGATGCTTTAGATCAAGATATAATTACTATTTTTTCAACTTTAGATAGTTTAGATAATATCTTAGGAAGTCCGGAATTATTATTTTCACCAGATTATCCTGGTTTAGCTAATTTAAGAGAAATTTATTTCAATAAATTAGTCGATAAAATTAATATTAAAAATTTCTTTGAATTTTTTAAATGGTTTGATACAAATATTGGCACATTCGTATCACAGTTAATACCAAGGAAAACCAAGTTTCTTGGAACTAACTTTGTGATACAAAGTCATATGTTAGAAAGACCAAAAATGGAATATCTATTTAATGAAATTTATCTAGGAGATAGTAACAGAAATGCTCTCTCTTCGGTTATTTTATTACAACTATTTAATGGAAATTTCGTAAGATATTAAAATATAATTCAAAACAGATATTTCAAGAATAATATCTGTTTTTTACACATAATAATATTTAAAGAATATCCAAAGATTGGAATTGCAATAATGTCTACATTGGCTCAGGTAGAAAGTAATCTAGGATTGAGATTTACCCCATTTGATGATTCTCAACAAGTTTCTGTTGAGGTATTAATCGCAATCAAAAATCAAGTATCTTCTGGTTATGACACAAGAAATATTGATGCATATCGTCAAGGAGTTGAAATAAATTCTTCTAAATATCTTTTCAATTCAACTCAACCTAAATTGTGGACAGGTAATATATTCCAAATTACAAATATAACAACATATGGACAAGCAAGAAGTTGGACAGAATATTCAAATAATGAAATCTATGACGACAGAACAATAGAATTTAATCCAGTTCAGTACATTATCCAACAAGATGAATATCCATTTCCAATTTATTTTAATAATGGTCCAATGCAAGAAGAAGAAGCGATATTAGAACCTTTTACAATTCCTTTTAGAAAAGATTATATTTGGGGAGCAAATCCACCAAGACAAGTACATGCTGAATTAGAAGATGGAAATAATTTTTCTGATCCCAAAAAGGGTTCAAGTGTTATTAAACAATTTATAGAATATAATCCTCCTTTAGATTCTTACTATTTTCTAGATGATGGACAACAATATATTGGCACCTTTTTAACACAATCTATAAGAATCGAAGGCTATTCCCCAATTTTAATTAGAAATATCGATCCATTTGATGATACTAATGATGAAAAGATTGTGACTCAAATTTCTTCTTCTTTATCTAATACTGTTGCAAATATGGATTTCATTTCTCAATTAAAACTTTTACATTTAGAATTAGATGATGACATTCGAGAAACATACACACAAAAATCGGCAACGGCTAATTATTCCGTTTATGGACCACGACAAGCTATATATGGAACAGATTCAATTGCATATAACGGTTGGTTAAGAGGTAGTTGATTTACTATGTCTAGACAAGAAAAAAAGACAAGAATTAGAATGTTGCCGCCTCGGGTGCAATTGCAACAAAGAGATGCTCTTACTGGCTCTTATCCAACTAATGTTAGATTTTCTACAGATGGAAGAACCGGTAATTATCTTATAAATTTTGATGATACTAAAACTATTGATTTTAATGGACCAACTCTCAATTATCTTACCGATTATGTGATGCATTATCAAAGATGGAGTGATGAAGAATACATGGGGGAGTCAGTAAGCGGACAGGTGTTTAAACAAACTTATGTTGGCACTCCATATAATAAATCTTATAATGATCAAGTTATTGAACAAAATGGTTTAAATCCTCCAACAAATTCCAATTGGATGATAGTACCATTTGGACTGGGAAATGTTTGGCCAGCAGGTAGTAAATTATTTTCTAAATTAAATTCTATATATTTTGATGAAGGAGTAGATTATGCAGATACTGCATATATAGACAATAATTTACCATATCCAGGGATAGCTCCAGATAAAGCATTTTCTATATCTATTTGGATTTATCCGGATACAGTATCAGGAGAACAGCCAATTGTATCTCTAAGCGGTCCCAATGCAACTAATAATGCTGTCTGGCAATTGTTAATCAATAATGGTGAAGCTGAATTGAGAATCTACAGTCTTTTAGATTCACAAAATTATATATATGCAAAAACTAATACTGGTGTTTTAGGCGGTGATTGGCAAAATATAACGGTTACTTATGATGGCAGTGGCAATCCAAATAACATTAAAATTTATTATGGAGCATTAAATGGAACAAATTTAGAACAAACAAAAATAACTGGAACTGTTGGTTCATTTGTTAGTTCTGATTTTGATACAGAAAGTATTAGATTTGCAGAATGGATAGATTCTTCTGGTACAACCTTCTATTCAGGTTTTATATCCGAATTTATATATCTAGGAAAAGAATTAACACCAGATGAAGTTGGTTTCGTTATCAGGGCTGTTTATAATACAACTCCAATCATTACATATAAAGAAAATGGAACTCCTATATCGCAAATTTATAAATTTATGCCTGGAATTGGATTACCAAATTCATCAAAATGGCTACAACAACCAGAGGCAAAAGATGTTCTTGAAATAACTGGAAGTACAATATTTTCTTGGGGAAATGTAACCAGTCAAGTTATTGATGGTTTACCTTTTGTACATTTTACAGTAGGACAAGAAATTACTCCATTTAGAGATAATGACCAACCAGCAGTAGATGGTAAGTCAAATAATAATCCTTTCTTTGCTACAGGGAGTGCCATCTCAGATGTTGGAGAAGGTTTTACTTCTCCTTTGTGGAGTAAAAATAAAATAGAAATTGATATAAGTGTAGCGGCACCGTGTAGTGCAACATTATATATAAGCGGAGCAGATTGGGGTTCTACTCCTCTTCCTGATAGTACTTATAATAAAAGTTATGAAATGTTATATTATAACTTTGATCAAAAAATTTGGCAGGGAATTGGCAAAGGAATTCCATATGGATTTTCTCATAATGGGACATATGCGGGTACAGTAGTTCCATTTGAAAACGATGCAATGTTTGCTTTTGCTCCCGGCATCGTAAATTTACAAGGTATAAATAATAATAATTTCAGAAATCAAGTAACCGGAGTTTTTGAATGGCAGTCGTCAGCAGGACAACCTTTTACAAATTTAGGCTTTCCTTATCATCCAAAATATCATGCAACTAGTTCACAATTTATTAACATGTCACAATTTATTAATGAACCATTTTTGGTTGAAAAAATAATTGTTGAATTAAGTGCAGCATATACGATATTTGCTTCAACTTATAATACATCGAGTTATTTATACACTGCTGCTACAATTACCAGCATCACACAATCAACAATTCCCGCTGCAATAAATAATATATTTATTTTAAACCAAAGGCGTCCAATTAACTATCAATATTTTGAAAGAATGGAATTTACACCATATAATACTGTATATCCTCTTAACGATGCACTAATAACTGCGAGTTTGCCTATAAACTATCAACTTTCATCAGGAAATACAATTACATATGTTGATACAGTAAGAGATATTATAACATGGGGCGGTATTTCATCTTTTGCCGCTAATATGCCAACCAGTTCTTTTAGATCTGGAATTGGAGGTACGTCTGCCAATCAAGTTTTTTACGCTGAATCGGGACAGAATATTATACCGCAATTTGAAAATTCAAAAGAATTAATGACAAGAGAAGTTAGCTTTAGTTCCAGCATCGAAGCACATAATGATTTAACTCCTCTTTCTTGGAATAATCAAGTATACATGGAATTACCGGCAAAAAGTCCAATACGTATTGATAGAAATCCAGAAATTAATCCATCTAATCCGCCTGACAATGTTTTTTCACTTTTCAGAGCTGGAGATGGATTAATGGATTTAAAATATTCTGGAGGAGGTAGAAATGCGCTTGGCATAGTTGTTCCAAACGGTCGTAATCATGTTACTCCTGTTGCCACAATTCAACAAAATGGAAGTTTTAAAAATCAATTATCTGTTGGCAAAGAAAATATTTTGATTAAAGATGAAAATAGATATCGTTACAATCCATATATTTTATTACCTACAGACAATTTAATTATTGGCTGGCAACAACCAATATTGAATTTGCTAGTGGGAGGAACTGATTTATCTGCCACAAATAGAAATTCAATATCTGGATCATTTAGTGAAATTAAATTTATGCCCAGTCCTGCCAAAATTACATTATATGGTTCTTACATAAGAGAAAATAAGGAATATAACGACGGCATAAATCAACTTTTATCGTCTGACAGTGTACACGAGGTAATAGAATAATATGTTAGTTTTTGATCAGTATGAAATTGAACCAATGTCAGCTTATAGCGCAAGCTATACATCAAATTATATTGCATTGTTAGATAATACAATTAATCAATATGGTACCAGGAATTTTTCCTTAACAAATAAAAAAGTAGTCGCATACGATAAAGCATCTTCCACATACAATAGTAATTTTAATTTTATTCTATGGGATTTTGAAACATATGCTAATATATTATTTAAAAATGGACAACCTGGCAGAATTAATAAAAATGTTAATCTATTTTCAAACGAAATATTTTACGATTCAATACCTCCAAATCCAGTAGATATACACAAAGCAAATGGTGGAGTTTTAGTTTGGAATTATTTTATTAATCCATCACCTTATATAATTCCAACATTAATATTAACATCTGGAGAAAACTTAACAGCATCAAATAATGGACAACAAATTAGCGACAATAAATGGCTCTACTCTTTCCCTTTCCAGTCTAAATATAAAAATATTAATAAATATTTAACTCCCCAAATTTCTAGTGAAAATTTAGAATATTATTTATCGTTAAATATAGGTCCATCTATACCGGCAAAAGATGCAGGATGGAGGGCATGGAAATATGATTCTGGACCCTTTGGTACTCCCAGTTCTAAACCTATAAAAATAGAAACAGATAATATAAGAATTTCTTGGTTAGTTACAACTCAATCATATCCTTATAATAATTTAAGCAATTTTGACACTGAATATTCTTCTTCTAGAGTTACAAACAATAATTTATTTACTCATCGAGGTGGTAGTATTAGAATAGAACCTTCGTATTTAAGTGACACAAGTTTTCTTTCAGATAAAGATATTTTAGATGATTATTTTGGATTTGGAAACGGTTCTTCCGCTAATATTATTGGTTTCAACTATGGTCTTCCATTTACAACTCTATTACCACCTTTTAGTTCTTTAATACCTACCGCTTCAAATGGTTCTTATTTGATGAATTTTGTATACTCTAATATAGTAAGAGGTTATAAATATGGACTTTATGCAGCTAATCAAACAAATATAAAATGTATTTATAGATTAGGAAGATATGGTCAATTTAGAGATATGTTAGAAGGAAGAATTGGAACTGCAACATATACATTTCAAGGGATAGATCCATATGGACAACCTATTAGAAAAAATATTTTTTATCCTTTAGATGTAAATTTTGTCACTGGTTCTGAAATTTATGCACAAGCAAAAGATTACGTAAGTGCAACAAATCCAAGTTATAATCTATATGATAGTGGTATTTATGATTATCATTATAGAAGTGGACAACCATTTACGGATAGATAAAAATGGCCGGAATATTAAATTCTAAAGAAAGAATATTTGATTCAATCATAACTCAGGAAGGTCGCTCTCAAATAGCAACTGGAAAGTTAAAAGCTGAATATTATTCATTTTCTGATTCTGGTGCAATTTATCAATTAGATACAATCATTTCTGGTGGATTAGATATAACATATCGTTTATGTTTTGAGGCTACTAATTTACCGCAAGATATGATTACTTTAGAGGCTGATGATTCTGGTAAATTATTAGGAAAATTTCCTGGACAAGCTAATGAACAAATTATAATTTCAAACGGACAGATATTATCTGGTGCGAATGTAGCAGAACAAGCCCCAGTTTCTGGATCACAATTTAATTCTCTTGCTGGTATTTTATTGGATTCAAGTATAGATAATTTTAAAAAATTGCAAATTTTATCTAGTCCTGATCCAATAGACAAAAATTATAATGAATTTATTGTTGATCCGAAAAAAATACAATTCAGTATAACGAATACTAATTTACCCATAGAAGAACATGGAATAGAAACAATTTCAATAAATGAAGTAGAAAGTCTTTTCCAAGATAAAAGATTAAGTCATTTACCTAATTTTCAATTTTTGCCACCAGTAAATAGAGCAAAAATTGGAACAACTGAAAAAAATTCTCTGGGTGATTATGTCAATATCAATCAAACTCCTATCGTATCTTATGAGGAATTAGAATTAGAATTAAAAAATTCTAGGACAAAAGGGTATTCTCAAAATATTTTTTTTACAGAAACTTCTAGAGATAACAATTTATTATGTCAATTTTTTGAATTGTCAAATGGTCAGATGATAAAATTAGATGTAATTGATTTTGGATTATTTCCTGGTGAAAATAAACAAACTACGAAACATGTATTTTTTGTTGGTAAGATATTTATTGACAACAATGGCTCGTCAACCTTTGTTAACATGTTTACGTTAATATTTTCATAATATGAAATTATTTGTTAAAAGAGATCGTGGATTTCTGGAAATACCAGAAGAATTTGCTGTATTGGAAAAAATAACAGAAGACAGTAAGTTTAGATATTCTATAACTTATCAAGTAGATCCTGTTAAAGCAATACAAGAAAATGCATTGAAAGTTTTAATTCATATTTCTTCTAAACCATATATGAAAAAAACAAATCCAATTTTTGTAAATGCCAATAATTCCAATGAAAATTTAATTTTAAATATTTTACAAAAAAAATCTAAACAAAAGGACACAATAAGGCAGCAGAAAGATGAATATATTTTGTCTTATATTTCGGATATTACTGCAAAAATACCTAATAATTTAATTGGACAATTAAAGAATACAAATATAAAACAAAATATACCGATAAAAAAATTTAAAGAAATCAGTACTTCTCCTGTAGAACCATTAAACAGTGGAAATTATAATTTGCCTATATTAGAAATGAATTTAAACAAAGTGGAGGCAGATCTATCGTCCAAAAATACAACAGAAAATACGCAGGCACTAAAAACTATTGCAAATAATTTGTTATACAACAAAGGAATTGATCCAGCGAATGTACTTGGTGAAAAAACAAATACATTAATAAGTGCCAAACAAGTTTTTAGCGGAACGATACCGAAAAAGCCATTTTATAATAAAAAAGAAATAAAAAACAATACCGAAGCGACTAGTCTAGTACAGAATTTTATAAACAGAACAAATTTAACTTCTCAGCTTGAATTAAGCTCAAAAGATTTCATCAATATATTAACTAATAAAGAACAAAATTTTGTTGAGATTACAGAAACAATAGATATTCCTGTGTCTGCAATTATTGATAATGAATTTTATGTTGTTTTTGAACTGCAAAACAGTAAAACGACAGTTGAATTGGAATCTTTTCATGTAAATCATGGAAAAAATTTGGTTTCGTTAAAAATACCAACTGAACCTCCGTCTGTTATTGATTTAGGAATCAATAGACCTGGTAAAGTATTGTTACAGGTCAAACAAGAAGATGAAAATGCAATAGCAATAAACGTTTATAAAAAAGAATTAAAACCTGCATTATCAGTTACTGATTCGGTATATAATTTTGTAGGTAAAATTGATCTAAATAAAAACCAAGGTTATCAAAGATTTGAGGATATAGCAGCTAGTTTTTATCCAATTATTTATAGATTTATTCCTGTCAATGCAGATAATTTACAATCTTCTGTATTTACAAGCAAAGTTATACAATTTGATAGTGCAGGGATAAAAAAAAATATAAAAAGTAAAAGAAAACAATTCTTTGTTGGTTTCAATTCTGAAATTGGAAATCAGAGTATTAACATAGAAATCACAAATATTCCGTCTGGTCCTATTGCTATCAAGCTTTTAAAGAGGAATAAAATTGGTTCAAAAGAAAACTATGAGCAAGTTGGAGATATTATTGCTGTCCAAGGCAATACTAATAATAGTATTTTTATCGAAGATTATAATGTAAAAATAAATAGAATTTATGAATATATTTGCGAATTATATTACAAAGATGGAACTGTTGAGAAATCGGCAAATAATCTAATAGTAGAATATAAACCTATAACAAACAATATTTTGTCAATAGAATTAATGAATGCAAATATTGTCGAATCTGAACAGAATTATGATGCAACTTTTACAATAAAATGGCAGTATATTTCTAATGATTTTGAATTAGTAAAAAAATTATTAGTAGAACAAAATTTAATTTCTGAATTTAATCAGGATGTATTTGACAATAGAGAGAATTTAAATAAATTATTTGCATTTTCTGTCATTAGAACAAATATTACTACAAATGAAGTAGATTCTTTTGGAATTATTGATAGTTTACAGTTTTCTGATTTAAAATATGGAAAATCAAAAGGAATAGTTCCTGTTAAACCAGGATTTGATTACAGATATACCGTAACAGCATATTTACGAAATCCGGAAACACTATTACCGAAATTACAAAGAACAGTGGAAATAAATAAAAATATTTCTTATACATTTAGTCCATTCAAATGGCGTCATCCATTGACATTAAGTTTAGGAAATATTGTTAATTCACGAACATTAATTTCAAATCATGCTAAAAATGATTTTACATTTGGTAATATTGTAGAAATAAAATCTGTAAATCTTTCATTAGCCGATGTATTACCTACCATATCTGATGCAAAAGCAACAAGACTAAGAAAAGATCAAATTTTATTACAATGGAAAATACTAGGAAATGTTGGTAAAATAGATCATTTTGTAATAACATTAAATTTGTTAGAAATGCAAACAATTATTGGAAAAGCTCATAATATTAGTAATACGAATTATTTTCAATTTTTAGATGTTTTGACAAATGGAGAAAAAGGGGGATTGACTTATTCAATAACTCCAATTTATTTTGATTATAATCCAGGAACTTCTGTAAAAACTAATTTAGTTATTATTTAATCATATGACTGCAAGATTTGGAATAAATGCAAGAAATAATAAATCTGTATCTCTTGGTGATGTAAGCACTCAACCACGAGCTGCAACTATTACTACTAGTGATGATAGAAACAGATTTAGTTCTGGTGGTACTGCTGTTGCCAATATATTTGGCGGAACTATAAATCCTGGAAATGTATCAGGTTTTTTGCCAGGAAAACCTTTTCTACAGACAAATTCTTTAATTCAAATTGCCAAATCACTTGTTGCTGTGAAAAAAACAAAAACCTACGATCCAGACAACTTATCTACATCAACAACAAGAATTGTAAATGGAAATTTTGAACCTGTAGAAAAAAATGGAATTTCTTCATTTAGACCCGAAATATTATCTATAATAGATTTTTTACCAACTTATACCGGTGGACCAGTTAAATTTGAACAAAATAAATTTTCTTTTTCAACAAGCACTACAACACCAGCCGGTGATTTTATTGAAATACAATATCAGGCATCATTACTAAGGCAAGAAACATTGGTAAGAATGATGCAAAATATAGAAAAAGCATATCAACCTAAAAATACTAATATCATTAAAAATAGCAATTTATTAAAAAATTTAGATATTAGAAAAATATTATTTTTTCCAAAATTGTCAAATTTAAATGTGACAACAAAGATAAACAAGTCTGCAATTCAAAATTTGCAAAAGAATAAAGAACAAAAAATAAAAGAAATACAAAATAAAATAAATTCAATAAGAACTGAATATGATCAAACAATAAAAGAACTTGATTCTACGATTTCATTTTTTTCTAATGCGCTAGACACAATTCAACTATTAAAGAAATCTTTAAATATCAAAGAAATACCTTCCAATCTTTATAATAAAGATTTTCTTTCTTTGGATAGATTTTTTGAAAAAAAAATGCAATATGATTTAAAAAAATTTAAATCATTTTCTGATACAAAAATATTGTTGCAGTTGTTATTTGATTTTAGATCTATATTAGAAACATATTCTTTTTCTCTATTGGATCTAACAGACGAAGACAGAATAAATGATAACAACCCAGTAAAAATTGATAGAACATACACTCAAAGTAAAAATTTTACTTTTAATATTTCTAATTTACGTTCATCAAATAAAGTTGTTAATGCAACAGAAATAAATTTTTTCAATTCATTTGTTAATTCTTTACCAGAAAATGCAGATGATAGAATTAAAATATTGATTACACTTTTAAGTAAAGAATATAGAGTATCAAAAGCACTAGGTCAAGAAAATATAAAAAGATCTTTAGAAGCAAATTTTAATTCAAAAGCTGAGGGTAATCCATTTGATAATATCATTGGAGATATTGGAGCGACAATTTTTCAAAAGCCAGAAGGCATTAATAGTTTATCTTCTTTGATGTTTGTAACAAATATAAACAATGATTTTATTTTGCCGTTTGAGAGTAAATATATAGATTCAAATGAAGAAAAGGTAACTTACACACCAGGTAGCAATTATTTTGTAGATACGATAATTGATTTTAATACAGCAAATCCTGTATTTAATACACGTCCATATTTCGATTATGTATTGAGATATAATAATATTTTAACAAAAGCTAGAGGCATAATAGAAGATATTTTTGATTTTGATAATCCAACTAGCACATTAATTTCTACTAAAGTAAATGATATTGTTTTAAATTCAATAAAAAGTAATTTGACTACTTTGGTCGATATAAATGCGTTTAAAAGAAGTGATTTGAATCAAGCTATAATTGCAAGTGTATTTAAATTAAGTAACAAAGATTCACAATTAAAAAATTTATTATTTCAATTCATAGCACTAGCTGGCATTACTGTAAATAAACTATATACTCAAACACAAAAAAAGGAAATATTTAAATTATTAGCAGATGAATTAGTTAATACAAGTGCATTTTCTGCCGCTGGTGCTGCTGGTATAAATAAAAAATTAAATGATAATGATATTGCTGGTTATTTGGCAATTGTTCTTGATTCAATTGCAAAGAAAATAGAAGATAGGGTATTTTTATTAACCAATAAAATTTCTTTTAATGTTGCAAAGAATATAAATTTTTCCGATACTTCTGGGATTCGGCGTCCTGCTTTAAGATCACTTACAAATGACGGATTAAATACTGCTGTTTCAAGAAGAGCTTTGACCGCTAATAGTTTTGATGTTTCTACTACTCTTGTTTCTTCTGTAAATAATTTTACGAAAATTAAAATTCAAAAGGGTCAAATAAATAAAGCTTTAATTAATGATACATTAAACCCATCAACAGGTACAACTAATTTTATACAAGAATTTATCAAGATAGCAGACAGCATACAAAGCGCAGCAGTAACGCAAGGAACAAATGCGTATCTCTTGTCAGATGGAACTAACAGAACAAGATTTAATTATTTGAGTACTTCTACTCAATTATTGATGATATTCGAAATTTTTTCAAATTATGTTGGCAAATATGTTTATGCAAATTTTGAAATTTCAAATAGTTTAATTCAAACATCTATTAATATCGATAATTTTGGCAATAAAAATACACTTTATACAATAAATGAACTATTGGCAATGCCAGTTGTTCCGATAACAAAAAATGATATAACTAATCAAATTCAAAAAGCAAATTATATAGATATTTCTACTAAGAAAAATTTAAATTTAGATTTTTTACAACAAGGAAAAACAACAACATACAAATCAGGTCTTGATACTAAATTTAATTCAATTACAACTATAGCTAATAGTAATTCTTCTCAAAGAAATACTTCAAAAACAGCATATTCTGCCAATATCTATAATCAAGTTAATAGACAAGTTGCTGATGCTTTCAATACATCATCAGCATTTAATTCTTTAATATCTACAAATTATCAGGAAGCCGCTTCTGTTTCAAATTTATTTTCAAATGCTATAGAAAATAATCTAAATTTAAACTTAGCCTTATCCTTTAAAACACAATATTTTGTTTCTAGAGTTAATTTGTTTTCAATAAGAAACAAAATATCAGATGAAGAAAAAACCATAGCAAATATTTTACATATATTATTTATAATTGGCTCTTGGTTAAAACAAGGAACTAATTATGCAAATAATTTTTTTAATCAAACTACATTATTGCAATTTTTAAAAACAAATAGTATTTCTTCATTAGATATTTTGTCTAATCCTTCACAAGTTAGAAATAGCGCATATATTTTAGATTTAATTAAAGAAAAAATTCCTGATGAAACGTATAGCCCAGATACAGGAAAAATATATAATAATATTATTATTTCTGATGTAGTTAGAAAAGAAGAAAATTTAACTCTTAATTCGTTTTTAATTCAAAATGATTTTACGCTAAGAAATAAAGCCGATAAAAAAATAAAGTTATTTACAATAGGAATTCCATCAGGATTTTCAAAAAAATTATCTGATAGAGTTGACATTAGAAACATCAATCAAAAAACATTTAAAGATAAACAATTCGATGTAATATCGATAAATGTTTATAAACGTGATGCTAAAAATGAAGATTTGGTATTCAAACCACAAAAATTTCTTTTTGATTTAAGTCTATATCAAAGAGAAAAAGATATAGTAAGAATACAACCAAAAAAGTATGAATTTTTTAATAATTTAATTTCTAGAGCAGTTGTTACTGATTATGAAAATATAAAAATAAAAAATCAAATAGGATATAATGATATTTTATCAAATCCAAAATATTCATTTTTATCAAATTTAGAAAAAAGACAATTGATTTATAATCACCTTTCAAGCTATCTTCTGGCTACATATATAAATTTTCTAACTGGAATTAGATTTTATGAAGATGAATTCTTGCAGAATCCATATAAACAAGGAAATCAAATAAATTCAACATTATTATCTTTAGTTTATGATTATATCATTAATGTTTTAAACATTCAGATTCCTCAAAATTTGTCTATAGAAGAAATGTTGAAATTACCAAATCTGAATTCTGACGCCAAAGACGTATTGACATTAATTTCTTACGGAAGTTTTGCATTTGAACCAGAGTATATTAAATCTTGCGTATTGCAACCGAAACTTTTCGATAGAATCTTTACAGTCCCAGTAGATATAACTAAATTTGAAATAGATGAAAATCTTACAATTTCTACAGATAGCGGAAGATTAGCTTATCGTTCAAGTAATATACAAGAAAAAATAATTAAAACAAACAATAAGATTTATTTAAAAGAAAATACTGATGGTCTTATTTTTGAAGATTATTTCATAACAATTGAAGCAGGATACTGATGACTCAATCATTACCATCAAAGAAAACAGTTATTGTAGATGCACCGGAAGTACCAAATTTTTCCGGAAAATTTGTTTATAGTTTTTTTACCAAAAATGAAAGATTAGATGACTCAGGTAATGAAACTATTGAAAATTTACGTGAGCGTCCTGCTGAAAATTTAAATGCATCTGTATTAGATTCAATTAATTTTAAAAGATTTATTCCAAGATTTGTTAAATTGCAATGGCGTCCAGTGCCAGTTGGAAATAGACCTGATATATCTAGTGTTGTCTCAATTAAAAATAATTTGAATAAAATTCATAGTGAAGATTCGTTTATATCCGACGAATATACAAATATATCTTTTCAAGATAATGGTCAAGATCAAAAATTACAATATTTTATTACTAGACAATTAACAGAAGTAATAACAGATCAAAACAACATCGATTCAACAACCAATTTATATGATGCAAAAAAAAGAGAAAGACAAATAAATGGTTCACAATTAGATGTTGTAAAATTTTTAAACACAAATACATCTGAAAATATTAGTGGAAATTTTTTATCAAAAATATTTGTTCAAATGAAAAACAATGGTGTGTTATTTTTGAAACGAAATGATGCTAATTTCGACATCGTTTCTAGTCAATTAGATAATAGATTAAAACAAGTAAAAATTAAAGCTCAATTAAATAATAAATTCATAGATACAATTATTAAGACTACACAAAACAATACAATTTCTCTTTTTAAAGATGAATTAGAAACTATTTTAAATGAGACGCAATCTATACAAGAAAAAGCTATTACTCAAAAAGATTCAAGTATGTTAAATGGTTCTGATTATGATTTTGAATTTTATGATTTTATTGATTTCAAATCAAATATAGATCCAAATTCTTTTGATTCAACTGTTCAAGTCGTAGGCTATTTGATAGAAAAAAATGAATATTTTTCTGATGGGACTTCAATACAAAGAGACCCTATAGTAGTAGAGAATCAAAATTCTTCCGTTACAGCAGATATTAAAGTAAAATACGGAACAACATATGGATACAAGATAAAGAGTATTGTATATGTTGAATTAGCTGTAGAAGACAGTGAATATAATTCAATTTCAGCACTATCATTTTTAATTTCTTCAAAACCAAGTAATGAAATTATTGTCAAAACAGAAGAATATATAGCACCGCCTGAAGTCGCAGATTTTAAAGTTGCTTGGGATTATTTTCATAAAGCTACAAGATTAACTTGGTCTTTTCCTCCAAATCCACAAAGAGATATAAAATATTTTCAAATCTTTAGAAGAAAAAGCATTGAAGATCCTTTTGAATTAATAAAGATGTATGATTTCAATGATAGTGTAACGCCTTTAGTCTTGCCAGAAACACCAGATAAAGAATTAGTGGAAAAAATATCTTCTCCAATCTGTTATTATCTTGATAAAGAATTTACAAAGGAATCAAGATATATTTATTCAATTTGTTCAATAGACGCACATGGATATAGTTCTAACTACAGTATCCAATTTGAATGTTATTTTGATAAATTTGCAAATAAACTTTTAGTTAAAGCAATATCTTTAGCTGGGGCACCTAAAATATATCCAAATGCATATCTTTTAAGAGATGCATTCGTTGACACAATAAGAACTAGCAATCATTCTAATCTAGAAATCATCTTTAATCCAGAATTTATGAAAGTTATAGATGCGAACAATAATGACTTGCAAGTACTAAAAACTGACGATAATTCACTTTATAGATTGCAAATGATAAATGTTGATTTGCAAAGTCAACAGACGCTAGATATCAATTTAGTTGATAAAAGAAAATAAAGTTTATCGGTACTTTACATAAAGTCTTTGTCCAGCGTCATATATCCGTTCCCAACCTAATTCTTCTGCATATTCTTTCTCTGTTAAATTTCTTGAATCCATATTAGCTTTACATCGAAGACGATTATATGTGTAATTATAATCTGTCCATTTCCAACTGAGAATATCTTTTATAAGAATAAATCCTTTGTTCTCAAGATGTTTGCCGGTACCATATCGTAGATCGACCCAATTATGAATTTGAGTTATTTGCGTTGATAAATATCTTTTTTCGAGATGAGACAATAATTTACTAAATCCTCCTATAATTTTTGAATTTATAGTCGAACAAAATCTTTCTATTTTACAAATATTTCTTTTTTTCTTATAGGACAAAATAGAAATTAATTTATTTTCAAAATATAAACCTAAATGTTTTGCATTTGTTGTGCCCATTAAATGGTTTTCTTTTAAAAAGACATTGGCACTTGCCTGAGAAACAGTATTAATTTTACATTTTCTCGCATATATAATGTTAGCATTTTTTCCTAACGCATTGTTTATAATTGATTTTACGATATCAGATTTATCTCTAATGTCATCTTCTCTAAATTGAAATATTCTTAAATTTGCATTTTCAAAATCTTTTCTAAGATTAAAATGATACCATTTGTCTTTATTCATATCAGAATGCCAATACAATCCATCTACATTCAAAAATATTTCAGATGAAAATTTAAAATCTGGTTTATAATTTTTTTCTATTTTTTCTACTTTTTTATTATAATATTCTAAATTAAATATTTTTTCCGAAAGAATTTCTAATGAAGATTTTTTTTCATGAAAATTAGAAATAATATTAGTAAGTTCATCTTGTGAGATTTCATTTCTACCCACAAAATGTTTCATGATCCATCCATATGAAGGCATTAGATTAGTTTGCGAATGATACCATTCTTTTATTGATAAATTATTTTCTAAAATAATTTTAGTTGGTTTTAACCAAGAATTGGTTGTTCCATATTTTTCAATCATTGTTTTATTCTTTTTTTCAACAATCCCAGGTAAATTAAACGGATGCTCTACATTGTATTTTTTTTTAAATGTATTTTTTTTGCGTATTTTTATTTCTTCATTCTTACTCGGATGTGTTGTGTTATATTTTTCTAGGTTTGTTTTTTTAATTTTTTCTTTTATATTTTCCGATAGCATTTGATGAGAAACGCCATATTTTTTTATTATAGTTTCTTTTTTCTTCTTTTTTATTTCCTCTAGTTTTGAAATATTTTCGGTTCCATATTTTTCCTTTAATTTATTCATTATTTTTTCTTTTATTTTCTTTGATTTAAAAGGATTATCTACGCCATATTTTTCTATTAATGTCTCTTTAACTTTTTCTTTAATTTTTTCGCCTTTTTCTGTGATTCCATGTAATGAACAGGTGCTTCCGTATTTTTCAATATTTGTACTTTTTCTGTTTTCCATTGCTCTCTTTGGATGGGTTGATTTTTGCATAAAAACATTTTTTGGGATTGCCCAAAACCAATCTTTAATAATTTCATCCCAAAATTTAGATTTTTCTTTCCAACCATTGTAATCGTCTTCACACAATGTAATATCCGTTCTTCCTTGTTCTAAAAAACGGTTTTTTGCTTTTTCATATGTTATTTTTTTCATAATATACCTATACAAAATTGTGAAAAATAAAAATTCTCTATATTTAGTAATGAACTATCTCATAACTATAGTATGGGATTGCTGCAAAGGATAATAAACAGTGGGATTTTTACAAGGCGATACCAATAATATCATTTTAGATGCTGTTTTAACAGATCAAGGCAGACAATTTTTATCTAGAAACGACGGAAGTTTTAGTATAGTAAAATTTGCTTTAGGTGATGATGAAGTAGATTATTCTATTATCCAAAAATATGGACGTACAGTAGGTAAAGAAAAAATAGAAAAAAATACCCCAATATTCGAAGCGTTAACAAACGGTTCATTAGCACAGAAATATCGTTGTATATCAGTTTCTAATCCAAATCTTATACGCTTACCTACCATTACTTTTACTGGGGAAGGTGTTGATTTAACTAATAATATTTTGTCAATTGGTAATACTACACAAAAAAGAAGAACAATTACGATATCTCAAGATATTCAAAACGAAACTTCTATTGATGTTGAATTGCGAGATCAATCTTTTATTGTGGAATTAAATAATCAATTTTTACAAATTGTTGGTACTGCACCAGATAATATAGATGGTCAACAAAAAGCCACATACATTATTGCTCGGGATGCAGGGGAAACTTCATTAGGTGGCTCAAAATTAACAATAACAGTTGCTACTAAATCAATTACAGAAAGTCAATTTCAAGTTTACGGTGCCGCATTTAATAAAAATTTAATTACCACTTACATAAAAGTTTCTGGCGTACAATCTGGCGCAGTTTTAGAATTTGCAACTCAAATAAACAAAACAATTTGAAAACATTATTGAAATAATATTTAGACTATAAAGAAAATAGGTAAAACGTGGCAATATTCAAAGAATTTAGCGCAGATGATATTAAAAGTAATCGTTCCTATCTGAATCAGCTAGTCGATATACTTGGATCAGACGTTTCTGCTTCAAGTACAAGAAGAGAATATCAAGTATTTGTAACTGGTGGGCTCGGACCAGGTGTTACTTCCTCTTTATTTCAAACAGTTTTTGATCAAGATTTTACATTGCAAACTGCAAATGCCGTTTTTGATATAACTTTTGGATTACATGAAGACTCAGGAGTAGTAACTGGCGCAAATCCAACAATTGATGCAAATGGAAAATATATTTTTGGTTCAAATTATCTAATGATGAGAGAAAAAATGGATATTTATCGCCTTTTCGCTCAAAACCTATTAGGTGATTCAACTTTAAAATTTACAACACAAGTCTCAGGATCCACTGCTAATGAAATAAACGAAGCACTTTTCTTCTGTTATAAACGTCTTTTTGCTCGGGACGCAGTTAAAAGAGAAACATTTGCAATGAGGTTCTACACTACAGCAGCAAATCCAGGTGCAACAGGACAAAACCTTTTAAGGTCATCTACTAGTGGATCTATAATTATTACAGATATAAATTCCAGTACAAATAAATTCTTCTCGGCTGGAGGACAAGTTTCCACTCTCGTTGATTCTGCAAATGTCAATAATCCACTTGGTTTACTATTCCTAGATAAAGGAATCGTAGTTCTAGATATGGCAAAAAGTTTTGATAATCGTGGACCACTTACTGGTGCAATTAGTAGTGTACAGTTTACTTCTGGTATTCAAACAAATTTCACAGGCTCTTTTACTAGCTTAATGGCTTCTGCATCAATTGATGATTTCTTAGATCATGTTTGCTCAACGAGATTTACAGGCTCCGACGAGACAGCAATTACATTTCAAAATATTACTAATATCAATAGTACTCTTTTCTTCTGCCGTGCCGCTGCTGACGAATTTAATTACTCCTCAAATCCAACTTTCGTAGATGATAATAATAGAATTGTCGTCATAGATGAAGGACAAGAAGAAATACAAAGAACGTTTACATTCGTATCAAGTATTGGTCTTTATGACGCAGCAGATAATCTTTTGGCAGTAGCGAAAGTAAGTCGTCCGGTTCTAAAAGATGATGAACGCGATTTAACTTTCAAAGTCAGACTTGATTTTTTTAAGAAAAAAAGTGGCAAATATACTACAAAAAAACAGAAATATATAAAATAGT
>JACCDP010045893.1_pt1 | contig 54176 bp, 45 predicted proteins | sample 7445841 | NCBI WGS metagenome assembly JACCDP01 (sample SAMN15323441, study PRJNA562643) | freshwater metagenome | isolation source: river surface water | place: USA:Blue River Watershed | collected 2017-08-17 | reverse complement strand
GGCCGCTCGCAACGAGCCCTTTCGCGTCGCGCAGGTTCCAGCGATCGGCCGCCAAGATGAGATCCTGCTCGTCGGCCAGAGCGAGCGTGAGCTGTCGGGCGCGATGTGTGGTGCGAAGGCCGCGCTGGCGAAGCAGTGCCGCGCTGTGCTCATGCATCCCTTCGCCTTCGTGCTCGCTGGTGGTTCCGGCGCTGCTGACGCGCACACGCCCGGCAAGGGCGGCGTCGGCTGCAATGGCCGCTTCTAGGAGTACCTCAGCGAGCGGAGAGCGACAGATGTTCCCGTGACAGAGGAGAAGGACGCTGATCATGCAGCGAGCCTACCCGAGGGAGAGAGGAGCGCGTGGCGCGGGTGCTGCGCCGTACGCGTGGGTTCGGTATCCTTGACGAAGCGCGAGGCGGGGTAGCTCACCGGTAGAGCAGGGGATTCATAAGCCCTTGGTAGCAGGTTCGATTCCTGCCCTCGCTACCAGCGCCGCGAAGGTTTGAGAGCAGAGGAGGTCCACGTGATCCCGAAGTCCCTCCGTAATGGTGCCGTGATGCTGATGCTCCTGTTGGGCACGGTGTTACTCCTTGGGAGCGTCCTTCTCTCGCCGACACCTGCGCCAAGCAAGGACTACTCCGCATTTTTGAGTGACGTGAAGAGTGGTCGCGTAGACGCGGTCGTTCAGCAGGACCAGACGCTGACCATCACGCTGAAAGGGTCGCCGCCCGAGAGCTATCAGGTACAGGTGCCAACGCAGCTGACCGATGTCTATAACGATCTTCTCGCCGCCGCCTCCGCGGGAGGACAGAGCGCCGAGAGCATCACCTTTGGTGCCAAGGCGCCAGACGACTCCGGTCAACTCTTTAGCCTGCTGATCAGTGCGCTCCTCCCCGTGCTCCTCATTGGTGGTCTCTTCATCTTCATGATGCGCAGCGCCCAGGGGCAGAACAACCAGGCGATGAGTTTCGGTAAGAGCAAGGCGAAGATGTTTGTGGCGAACAAGACGCCCGTCACGTTTGCCGAAGTGGCAGGTGTAGAAGAGGCGAAAGCCGAGCTCGCGGAGGTGGTCGAATTCCTGAAGTTCCCAGAGCGCTTTGAGGCCCTCGGCGCAAAGATCCCAAAAGGCGTCCTCCTGATTGGATCTCCAGGAACGGGGAAAACCCTCCTCGCGCGCGCCGTTGCTGGCGAGGCGGGCGTACCGTTCTTCAGCATCTCTGGTTCAGAGTTCGTTGAGATGTTCGTGGGGGTTGGCGCATCGCGCGTCCGCGACCTCTTTGAACAGGCGAAGCGAAACTCTCCGTGCATTGTCTTCATTGATGAGATTGATGCGGTCGGCCGCCAGCGCGGCGCCGGACTCGGTGGCTCGCACGATGAACGTGAGCAGACACTGAATCAGATCCTTGTGGAGATGGATGGCTTCGAGACGGGAACGAACATCATCATCATCGCGGCAACAAACCGCCCGGATGTGCTTGATCCCGCGCTGCTACGTCCTGGCCGATTCGATCGCCAGGTGATCCTTGACCGACCGGACCTCAAAGGTCGACTCGCCATCCTCAAAGTGCACGTGAAGGGGAAGCCGCTCGACAAGACCGTAAACCTTGAGGAGATTGCACGACGCTCCCCTGGCTTCTCGGGTGCTGACCTTGCAAACCTGATGAACGAGGCGGCAATCTTGGCCGCGCGGCGCAGCAAGCGGGTCGTGGGCATGGACGAATTCGCCGAGGCACTAGATCGCGTGATGGCAGGACCTCAGAGAAAGAGTCGTCTCATCACGGAGCCAGAGAAGCAGATCATTGCGTACCACGAAGGCGGCCACGCGGTGGTTGGGCGCATTCTTGAGAAGTGCGATCCGGTCAGCAAGGTGACGATCATCAGCCGCGGCATGGCGCTCGGATACACGATGAACCTACCTACCGAGGATCGCTATCTGCAGAGCAAGAGCGAGTTTGAGGACAAGATCGCGGCGATGCTCGGTGGCAACGTTGCTGAGCAGCTCGTCTTTGGCGACACCACCACGGGAGCATCAAATGACATCGAGAAGGCGACCGAACTTGCACGCAAGATGGTGACGCGCTTCGGCATGTCTGAGAAGCTTGGAACGGTGACTCTCGGACGACAAGACGAGATGATCTTCCTTGGACGTGAGATGTCGGAACAGAAGAACTACTCCGACGCGGTTGCGAAGCAGATTGACGAAGAGGTGCGCGCGATCATCGATCGCGGTGCCGCGCGCGCCCGTGAGGTGCTGACGAAGCATCGTGATCGCCTTGATGCCTTGGCGGCGAAGTTGATTTTGGAAGAGACGGTGGAGGGAGAGGCGTTCGAGACGCTCTTCGCCGACTTGCCGCCGAAGCCGGCGGCGTACACCGATCTGATCGCACGGCTCCGCTCCGCCGGAATCAACATCCCGACGAAGGAGGAGGTTGAGGCGGCAGCAGCCGAAGCGGCAAAGGGCTCAACGCCAACCACCGGAGGGGCGGCCGCAGGGCAGCCCGCCTAATGGCGTACGCACCTACGCTCGCCTGGAAGCCACTCGGTGGCCCGGAAGAGGCGCAGATCGTCGCGGCACATGCGGAGCGCATGCAGCGCTACGCAGACTTTCTCCGCATTCCGAGCGTCTCTGCGGTGCCAGCGCACGCCGCTGACTGCCGGAAGGCGGCTGAGTGGCTTGCTGGAGAGCTGCGGCGCATTGGCGCACAGCGCGTTGAGGTAAGCGAGACGGGTGGACACCCGATTGTGGTTGGGGAGCGAATCGAAGATCCAGCGGCGCCGACCATCGTCGTCTATGGACACTACGACGTGCAGCCTGGCGATCCGTTTGACCTCTGGAAGACGAGTCCATTTGAGCCGATCGTTCGTGACGGGCGCATGCTCGGGCGCGGCTCCGCCGACGATAAGGGGCAGATCGTCATTCACCTGGCTGCCCTCGAGGCACTGCTCAGCACACGGGGGAGGCTGCCCGTCAACGTGAAGTATCTCTTCGAGGGGGAGGAGGAGTCGAGCTCCGTCAACCTTGAACGCTGGATGTCACAGAACCCCGAGCGCTGCAGCGGCGACGCTGTGATCATCAGTGACACCGGCTTCTTTGACGGTAATCTTCCCGCCCTAACCGTGGGACTTCGTGGGATCACCTACTTGCAGGTAGACGTGCGCAATTCAGATGTGGACCTGCACTCTGGTAGCTACGGCGGTGCCGTCATCAATCCTGCGAACGCGCTCGCATCCATGATCGCCTCCCTCCACGACGAGAACCGTCACGTCACCGTGCCCGGCTTTTATGACGATGTTGTGGAACTCAGCCCAGGTGATCGCGCCGCCTTCGCTGCACTCCCGTTCAACGAGGCAACCTTTCTTGCTGGGATTGATGCCAAGGCGACGCAGGGTGAGGCTGGGTACAGCACCGTAGAGCGTCGTGGCGGCCGGCCAACGCTTGACGTCAACGGTATCTGGGGCGGCTTCACGGGCGATGGCAGCAAGACGATCATTCCGGCGCACGCGCACGCGAAGATCTCCTGCCGCCTGGTCACCGCGCAAGACCCCGCACGCATCGCCCTGCAGGTTGAGGCGGCCCTGAAGGCCGCTGCGCCACGCGGACTGGAAGTGGCCGTGACGAACCTTGGAAACGGCTATCCGTTCTTGACTCCACTGGGTGACCCGTACCTTGCCGCTGCGGCTGCCGCGCTGAAGGATACGTTCGGCGCCGAACCGCTCTATCTCCGCGAGGGTGGCTCCATTCCGATCGCCGCCCTCTTCCAGCGCGAGCTTTCACTGCCTGTTGTGCTGCTCGGATTCACGCCACCAGACGACAACGCGCATGCGCCGAACGAGTCGATGGACCTTGGGAACTTCGAGGGTGGCATTCGGACCGTCATTCGCGCGCTTGACGCGATCGCGGCTCTCCCCTGAGCGCGCCGTGCGCATCGCACTCCTCGGCCTCGGACTGATCGGCGGCTCAATCGCCAAGGCACTCCGCGATGATCCAGCCGGCGCTGGTCCGCTCGATCCGAACGGCGTTGAGATTGCCGCGTGGACACCGAGTTCAGCCGGGCCGCGGGCCGCGTTGGAGGCGGGGGCAGTTGATCACGTGGCGCGCACGATCGCAGAGGCGGTTGACGGTGCTGCACTCATCGTGATCTGCGCGCCACCTATCGCCGCGACCAGCATTCTTGATGAACTCGTGATCTGTCGGCGGAGCGGTCGCCTTTCCGAGGGCGCGGTGATTACCGATGTGCTCTCCACCAAGCGTTGGATCATGGCCGAAGCGGCGAAGCGAACGCTTCGGTTCTGTGGTGGACACCCGATGGCCGGGAAGCACGAGGCGGGTTTCGCCGCTGCAGATTCGAGCCTCTTCGTTGGTCGCCCTTGGGTGGTTGTCCCAGATCATCACGGCACAAGCACCGCTGCCGCTCTTGTCGAGCGACTGGCGTCAAGTTGCGGTGCACGACCGATCATGATGGACGCTGAGCTGCATGACGCGGCGACCGCAGCTGTCAGTCACTTGCCGCTCCTTGTTGCCGCTGCACTGGTGAGTGCCGTCTCGCAGGGGGAACAGGGGAAGGCTGTTGACGGATGGCGCGTCTCGCATCTCCTTGCTAGCAGTGGTTGGAGCTCGGCGACCCGCCTCGCTCGTGGTTCTGATGAGATGGGCGCTGACATCCTGGCCACCAACGCGGCCGAGGTGCGCCGCAGACTTCGTGCGCTTCGTGAAGAACTTGAGCGCTGGGATGCTCGCCTCGCCGCAGCCGAGAGAGATCCACTCCTGGGCAGAACAGACATTCGGGCACGACTCGCCGAGGCACGGGAGACGCTCGAGGAGCTCGGGTGAGCAACGAGCCGAAACCTGTTGACCCGCTTGCGCGTGGTGCCGATGAGATGATCTGGGGGATTCCACGCTCCATCGTCCTGGCAGGCGGTGCATGGCGTGGCTTTCGCCGGTTTGCCTCGCTAGATGAGGGCATGGCGGAGATCGCACGGCTTGAGAAGGCGGCGCAGGTGCGACCACGTCGAGAACTTGAGATGGATCCCGAATGGAAACAACCGATCCCGTATGCCATTGCAATCTTCCGTGACGCAGCGGGAGACGCACACCTCTTCTGGATGGATCGACTCGCCGGCACAAGCGATCGACGCCTTCACGGGCGTGCCTCGTTCGGGGTGGGTGGACATATTGGCGCCGAGGACTCGGGAATCATGGCTGCACTCACAAGAGAGTGGAGCGAAGAGGTAGAGACTCCGACCTTGCCCACGTTTACGCCGCTCGGCCTGTTGAACGATGACGGCGATGATGTGGGTCGAGTACACATCGGAGTCGTATTCCTCGCGCGAATGTCGTCACCTGATATTCAGGTGAGGGAGCGCCAGAAGCTCGCAGGTTCGCTCGTACCCATTAAAGATGCCGTGATGCGCGCTGACGAGTTGGAGGGCTGGTCGGCAGCACTCATCTCGCACCTCGAGGAGCTCGCGACCTAGGATCGCCTCAGTACGCGATCCGTACCCCCTCTCGGCAAAGATGGGGCGATGCCACTCTCCATCGCAAGCAGCACCCTCGTTGGTATTCGCGGTGCCCCTGTGGAGGTGGAGGTTGATGTAGCCACGGGGATACCTGCGGTGCGAATCGTGGGTCTTCCTGACGCCGCCGTTGGCGAAGCACGAGAGCGGATTCGATCAGCGATCCGTGCCTCTGGATTCACCTGGCCGGCGCGTCGCATCACCGTAAATCTCGCCCCCGCAGACCTGCGAAAGAGTGGTGGCACTTTTGACCTTGCAATTGCACTTGGAATCCTTGCGGCGAGTGGTCAGTTGCGGCTTGCGGGACGCCAGATTGCTGCGATCGGCGAGCTCGCCCTTGACGGGCGTGTTCGAGACATACCGGGAGCCCTTCCACTCGCACTTCCGCTGGCGTCGCGCCCCGAGCACACGCTGCTCCTTCCTGTGGAGACGGCGGCGCAACTCTGCGCGCACCCTTCAGCATCTACGTTTGGTGTTGCGACACTGAGCGAAGCGGTCGCGCTGCTTCACGGAGCGGCGCCAACAGCTCGGGAAACCTTCGTACGCGAAGGTTCGGCTGAACTGCTGGACGCAGACCGCCGCATACCAGCACCAGACCTCTCTTCTATTCGCGGTCAACCGATCGCTGTTCGGGCGCTGATGATCAGCGCGGTCGCTCGACTTCCGATCCTCCTTGAGGGCCCTCCTGGGGTAGGGAAATCAATGCTTGCACATGCGCTGCACGGCATTCTTCCCGACCTTACTGCGGCAGAAGCAACTGAGGTGACGGCAATCGCATCAGCCGCGGGGAGGCGCACTTCGGGGCTGCGACCACCACTGCGTTCACCGCATCACGATCTAACGGTTGCCGGCTTGATCGGCGGTGGGGCGCGGATGACGCCTGGCGAGTTGACATGGGCGCATCGTGGGCTCCTCGTCCTGGACGAGATAGGCGAGTTTCGCCGCGACACACTGGAGGCGTTGCGCGAACCTCTTGAGCGTGGAGTGGTGCGCCTCTCCCGCGCTGGGCGAGCGGAGGAGTTCCCCGCGGCGGCCCTCATCGTTGCAACGGGTAATCCGTGTGGCTGCGGCGAACTAGAGTCACAGAGTGGCGCGTGTCTCTGTACCCCACGCGCGCGGCGTCACGGCAGCCTATCTCTCTCTGCACCTATTCGTGATCGTTTTGCGCTGCGGGTGCGTCTTGGCCGGCCAGTCGCACCGATCAGCACCCTTCCCGCGGGGAGAATCACCACAGCGGTGGCTCGGGAGGCCGTTACTGCAGCGCGTGAGGTTGCGCCATCGACCGTTGAGAGCGTCAAGCGAGCCGATGCGCTGCTGCTGCGGACATACGCACGAACGCATGCAGATCGCATCAGCGGGCGCGGATGGTCGCACATCTGCGCAGTCGCCGCTGCAGGAGCACTTCTGAGTGGTCGTGAGACGTTCGGTGAGGAGGAACTTGCCGAAGCGCTGCACCTTGTTGGTGTTCACTAGTGCGGACACTGCTGCCAGGGGACCCATCAATTCCAGAACGCCGCCAGATCAGACTCGGCCTGAGCCCCGATCAAGATCGACGTCGACCACTCTGGCTTGAGGGTGATGCGTCGGTGCTGCGCCTCCCCGCGATTGGAATTGTTGGCACGCGCCAGCCGAGCGCTCACGGTCTTGCAGCTGCACGAACGGTGGCAGCGACATGTGTCGCGGAGGGCTGGGTTGTCGTGAGTGGTGTGGCACGCGGGATCGATGAGGCGGCCCATGAGGCTGCGCTACGTGCCGGCGGGAGAACGATTGGCGTCCTGCCGAGCCCAGCACCCGAGGGGTTGCGGCAGGGTGCGCGAGGGCTCGGGAGACGGATGACGGCTGCCGGCGCGCTGATCTCTGATCGGCCACAAGGAACCCCGCCAGCTGCATGGAGTTTTGTGTCACGAAACAGTCTTCTCGCCGCGCTCTGCGATGGCATGATCGTGGTCGAAGCACCGGAGGGGAGCGGGGCCCTGATCACCGCCGAAGCGGCAACGGAGTTCGCTATCCCGCTCGCATTCGTCACCGCCCCATTTAGCGCGAAGAGCGCGGCGGGCGGTCTCTCCTGGCTTGCACGCGCGGTGGAGCCAACCCTCCTCCCTCCTGAAGTGCCTCCACCGCACCTCCTCATTGATGAGCAGGGACTTCGCGCTTGGCTTCGTGTCTGTGCATCGTCCTTGCGCGAAGACGTGACTGTCCGTGCGCCCGACGCACGTACCATCGCCTTGCCACCGTCGCAGGACGGAATCCGCGGTTTGATCCTTCGGGCACTCGACCGAGCAGGCGCGGCGGGCTTGACGGAGGGTGACCTGCTCGGGGTCAGCGAGGGGGTGGAGGAGGCGCTGCCGACGGCACTCACGCTCTTGGCACTCCAGGGGCTCGCTGAGCAGCGAGGGGGGCGTTGGAGGGTCTCTGAAGGGGCGGTGCTACGCTCTCGCGCATGAGTAAGGGAGTAACGAAGAACCTGGTCATTGTGGAGTCGCCTGCCAAGGCAGCCACGATTGAGCGCTACCTCGGCCCCGATTACACGGTGCTCGCCTCGTACGGTCACGTTCGTGACCTCCCGCAGAAGGCTCGACGGGCGGCAAAGGGGAGCGTTGCAGCGAAGCGTCCGCGTCGCAAAAAGGGCGACCCACCCGCACCGAAGACAGCGAAGGGGCTGGGCAGCCTCGCGGTCGACGTCGAGAACGGATTTACCCCGCACTACGAGATCATTGAAGAGAAGGAGGGGCGCCTCGCAGATATTCGGCGCGCGGCAAAGGGTGCTGAGTCGGTCTGGCTCGCCACCGACCTTGACCGAGAGGGGGAGGCGATCGCCTGGCACGTAGCCGAAGCACTAGAGATTCCAGAGGCGGATCGGCGCCGCGTCACCTTCAGTGAGATAACCAAGGGGGCGATCCTCGAGGCGTTCAGCCAGCCACGGGCGATCAACCTTGATCTCGTAAACGCCCAACAGGCTCGGCGCATCCTCGACCGGCTCGTCGGATACAAACTTTCGCCACTCCTCTCACGCCTGGTCGCCCCGCGATCATCCGCTGGCCGGGTCCAGTCCGTGGCCCTTCGACTCGTCGTTGAGCGCGAACGGGCGATTCGAGCATTCGTCTCGCGCCACTACAGCACGGTTGAACTCGGCGTTCGGCCCGCCGTCGACCCAGAGCTCCTGATCCCAGCGAGCCTTGTGGGAGCGAAGGGGGAGAACGTAGAGGTTGATCCAGAAGTTGCAGAGGCTGCGGTTGTGCGCATCACCAACGGTACCGCCATCGTGACCGAGCGCAGCGAGAGCACGCGGAAACAGCGACCGGTACCACCGTTCACCACCTCCACACTGCAACAGGAGGCTGGGCGAAAGCATGGCTACCGCTCACGCGTCACGATGCAGCTCGCGCAGAAGTTGTACGAAGGCGTTGACATTGGTGGTGAGCGCACCGGCTTGATTACCTATATGCGAACCGACTCTCCAACGTTGAGTCAGCAAGCGATCAGCGAAGCGGCAGAGGTGATTCGCGGGCGCTTCGGGGCCGAGATGGTCGTTGAGGGTGGCCGCCAATACGCATCAAAGTCAAAGAACGCGCAAGAGGCGCATGAGGCGATACGGCCAACGAGCTTCCATCGAACACCTGAGGAAGTTGCGTCGTATCTAGATGACCGCGAGCTAAAGGTGTACACGCTTATTTGGCGCCGAGCGATCGCGTCGCAGATGCCAGACAAGCTCTCCGCGACGACCACGCTCTTCTGGAGCGTGGGTGAGGATCGACTGAAGACCAACGCCACGCGCACCCTTGAGCCAGGATTCACCGCCGTCTATCTGGAAGGAAGAGACGATGAAGATGAAGATGCCGAAGCGCAACTCCCTGACCTGCCTGAGGGCTCGAAGGGGACGGTGGCAACGGCGGAGGCAGTGGCACATCAGACAAAGCCAGAGCCACGTTTTACCGAACCGACGCTAGTAAAGGAGCTCGAGAAGCATGGCATTGGTCGCCCCTCAACATATGCGGCCATCATCGAGCGGATTCAGGAGCGCGAGTATGTGGACCGCGATCGCGACAACAGACTTCGTGCGACGCGCCTTGGCGAGACGGTTTGTGACCTACTGACCACACACTTCACAGCGTTCGTTGACCTCGGCTTCACGGCCGGTATGGAGGAGGAACTTGATGCGGTCGCAGAGGGGCGGGCCGACTGGCGTGAAGTGCTCGGTAAGTTTTGGGCGACCTTTGAGCCGCTTGTCACGGAGAAGGCGGGGAGCATCGGTGCGGGAGACTATCGAAGCCGACCGAGCGAAGAGAAGTGCTCGGAGGGTCACCCAATGGAGGAGCGCCTCGGCCGCTTCGGTTGGTATCTCGCGTGCAGCCTCTACCCAGAGCACTCGGAGCGGAAGTCGCTTTCGAAGGTAATCGGTGACGACTCTCCTGGTGGCGATGTCCCAACTCTTGAGGGTGCCGGTCTTCCGTGCCCGCAGTGCGGAGCGGAGCACGGCGGGAAGATGGCGCAGCGCCGTAGTCGCTTCGGCTACTTCCTTGGCTGCGATCGCTATCCAGAGTGCAAGTTCATCCCGAAGCCAGAGGTTCCAGAAGAGTTCCGCCTCGCCTTTGAGGCCGCATGCCCATCCTGCGGCGACGAACACAAAGGAAAGTTGCGCCCACGACGAAACACCAAGCGGAACACCTACTTCTATTCGTGTGATCGCTATCCCGAGTGCAAGACCATCCGTCCGCGCCCAACCGGGGCGGTGCATGGTGGCTGCGGGGCGGTGATCGGCAAAGATGACGAGGGTGGGATTTGCACACGATGTGGTGCACGCGTCGATATTCCAGATGGCGAGCTGCTCGGACTGGTGATTGATGGCGGCACACCTGATCCGCTTGCGTTTGCGCCGAAGCGTGGACGCCTCGCGGCTGCGGGTGGGGCGAAGGCTGAGGGGAACAAGGCGAAGGCCGCGTCGCGTGATCGTGCATCGAAATCAAAGGGGAAACCGAAGCGGGTACCCGTTGGCGTTGCGGTGGCAGACGCTCCTGCGGAGAGCGCAGGTGGCGCACCATCTCTCGAGGACGAGGCGACCTGATGAGTGGGGGCCGGAGAGCGGCTCCAGTGACGCGCGGTGGAGCGTCCGAATCGGACCCTCGCGTTGCTCCGTTCATGCAGCATCTCGCAGCTCGCACACTCTCCGCAGCGACCACTCGCTCGTACCGCTCGGTGGTGGAACGCTACCTCGCATGGTGTGACAGTGAGGGGCTTGATTGGCGTGCCCCTGAACGTACAGATCTTCGACGCTATGTGGCACGACTCAGTGACGGCGCCCAACGTTCAACGGTGCAGCAGCGACTCGCGGCCCTTGGGACCTTTTATCGATTCTGGGTGCGCCAGGGGAGCGTGCCAAAGGATCCGCTCCACGCGCTGGCTCGACCGCAGCGTGAGCGTCGCCTCCCTGACGTGCTGAGTGCAGAACAGGTGACGCGACTGATCGAAACAGCCGCAAGCGGTTTGCCCGCAGCCTTTGCCTTGCGAGACACCGCACTGATCGAGCTCCTCTATGGAGCTGGACTACGTATCGCAGAGGTCGTCTCCATTCGTCTGCGCGATCTAGAACTTTCCCGCGGCGAGGTACGCGTGACAGGAAAAGGCGAGAAGGATCGTGTTGCGCTCTTTGGCGCGCACTGCGTGCGGGCGTTGCAGCAATACCTTGCGGACGGTCGCCCTCAGCTTCTCGCCTCGTCAGGCGCGCCGTCGGACGCACTCTTCCTGAACCGAAGTGGGGCGCCGCTGGGCGAGCGTGGTGCCCGCGCACGACTTGATGCGACGGCGAAGCGCGCTGGACTTCCCGCTGGCTTTCATCCCCATACGCTGCGCCACTCATTCGCTACGCATCTACTCGACGGGGGCGCGGACCTTCGCGTTGTACAGGAGCTCCTAGGTCACGAGAGTCTTGGGACGACGCAGGTCTACACGCATGTTTCCACGACGCGACTACGAGGTCTCTATGCCTCTGCACATCCGCGCGCACGTCGAGGAGGAGGCTCATGACAAGTCAGGCGGTACGCAACAGCGCCCTCCTCTCCGCAGCAGCGCTCGCATCGCGCCTTCTCGGTTGGGTGAGACTGATCGTCCTTCTCGCCGCGTTCGGTGCTGACGGGCGACTTGACCCATACCTCGCCGCCTTCAAGGTGCCAGACATCATTTATCAACTGATCGCCGCAGGGCCGCTCTCAAGCGTTCTTGTCCCAATCGTTGTTCGGCTTCGCGCGGAAGGTGATCCCGCACGAGCGCGTCGCTTGATTAGCGCAGTCTTCTTCATCTTTGGGCTCCTTGCACTGGTGGTCGCGCTGCTCGCCCTGCTGTTCGCATCTGGTCTGGCGAACCTGCTCGCCCCAGGCATCGGACCCGCGGCGCAGGAGGAGGTGGGCGAGTTGCTGCGGATCCTGGCACCCTCTTCGGTTGGGCTCGGGATCGTTGCTGTTGCGAGCGTTTGGAGTGCCGCAAGTGAACGCTTTGCCGCCTCGTCCGTGGGGCCACTCTTGTACAACCTCTCCGTCATCCTCTTTACGATCTTCGGTGCCTCTGCGCTCGGGACAACAGCACCAGCGATCGGTACGGTCGTGGGGGCTGCGCTTTTTGCGTTGATCGCGTTTGCTGACGCCCGAGCCGGCTCTTTTCGCCTTGTTCGTCCGTCGCTTGGGGACCCGCTCGTCGCTCGTGCACTGCGCTCCCTCGCTCCACGCATCGGCGGGCTGCTCGTGATCCAGGTGGTGCTGACGGGACTGGTCGCAGCCGCGAGCACACTCGGAGCCGGAAGCATCACCGCGTGGTCCTACGCACTTTCGCTCGTCCAGTTGCCGCTTGCCATGGTGGCCGGATCTATCGGCACGGCAGTCCTCCCCGTCGCCGCCCGCGTCCTTCAGACGGAGGGACGGGTTGGACTTGCACGAATCACGCAAACGACCCTCGGCGCGGCTCTCTGGATGTTGACCCCCGTCGCACTCATCGGCGCGCTCCTCGCCGCAGATCCAGCACGACTTATTCTTGGTTTGGATGCCGCAAGCGCAGTCGGCACACTGCTCGCCGCCGCTCTCAGTCTCCTCCTCCTCAGCCTTCCTATCCAGGGGATCAACAGCGTGGCGACGCGTCTCTGTTATGGCACGGGAGATACGACGGGTCCGGTCCTTTGCAGTGTGGCTGGCGCGGCAACGATGGCGCTCAGCGTCAGTCCGCTGATCAGCCTCTTCGGATTTTCAGGACTTGCACTTGCGGTGCTGATCGGCGAGCTCCTTGAGTCGCTCCTCTTGCTCTTGAGACTTCGTGTACATCTCGAAGGACGTCTGTTCAGTGAACTTGCTCGCCCGATTGGTGCCGTACTCTTCCTCGCCATCTTCGCTCTTCTGATTGCAGCACTACTCGCGACGGTGTTCGGCGCTCTGATGTCTGGCGAGACGCTTCTCCAGCGTGCCCTTGCAGACTGCGCTGCAGCAAGTGTGGGGCTACTCATCTATCTCTTCTTCAGCGCACGATTCGGTCTTTCAGCGGCACGTGCGCCACTCAGCGCGCTGCGCCATTTCACCTCCGCACTTCTCGATCGCATCGGGGTCCGTACGTGACGCCCGTCGGCACCGCCGGGATCGAGCGCGCACCCGTTGCGCTCCTTCGTGATCCTGCCTTGTGCGCCGCATGGGATCAGCGCGCAGTCGACGCTCCAGGAGGCGATATGCATCAAGGGAGTGCGTTTGCTGCGGATCGTGAGCGACGTGGGATCAAGGCGCTCCCGCTATATGTTGACGGAACCCCGCTCCTGGTCACCATTCGAAGGATCCCGATATTGGGGCTCGGTACGGCGAGCGTTTCACGGGGCCCTGCGGTCAGAGTTGATGCAGCCCCAGAAGAGATCCTGCGGATTCCTGAACTGCTTCGACGGGTTGCGCACTGGCTGCGTCGTGAGGAGGGCGTGGTGGAGATGCGTGTGGACACGTGGGCACCGGAGAGTGCGCCGCTACGGGAGGCTTGGAGCGCGGCTGGCTTCTCCCCATGCGAAGAGAGCTTCTTCAGTCGACATGCAATGTGGATCAAGGCGACGGCGACCCCCGGCATCACTGAGGAGGTGCTCTTTTCGCAGGTCAATGCGACGAAACGAAATGAGATCAGTGCTGCGCGCCGCGCAGGTGTGACCGTCCATCGGCTCACGACTCCAGACGAGGCGCAGCTTTCGGCGGTGGCGGCAATCGTCAACGAGACCGCCGTCCGGCGGGGCTTCACGTCCATTAATGTGGCGCGAACGCTCCCAACATGGGCAGATCTCATGCGTGCTGGGCAGATGGAGGTCTGGCTCGCCGAGCTTCCTGACGGGCGCATCGCCGCCGTGGAGACGGCGCTCCGTCACGGCGAGCGCCTCACCAGCCATCACGCCGGTTCTCGCGAGCTCGGCGAGGGAACGCCCGTCGGTGTGGTCCCACTGCTGCGGTGGACCCTGATCAATCAGGCGCGCCTTGAGGGGCGAATTGCCGACTTAGGTGGCGCGGACATCGCGGGCCATCGCTCGATTCCGGAGCCTGGAGATCGTATGTATGGGCTCTACACCTTCAAACGTGCCTTCGGTGCATCATGGATGGAGATGAGTGGTGCGCATCGCATTGAGGTGAATCCGCTTGGTGCACGTGTGCGCGGCCTGCTGCGCCGGGCGGTCGGGGGTACGCGATGAGCGCGTACGTTCGAGGATCCGCAACCCTCGGAGCACTGGTGACGCGTCTGCGTGAACGCGGGCTGCTTGTCGCGGGGGCAAGCGAAGCGCTTGTCAGTTCGACTGAGACGATTAGCGCAAGTGTGCAACACGACTCGCGGCTTCTCCAACCTGGTGGAGTCTTTGTTGCAATCAACGGTGCACGTCTGAGCGGCGCAGATTTTGCAGGTGAAGCGTGTGCGCGCGGGGCGATCGCAGTGCTCGCTGAATCAGCCGATGCAGAGTCGATTGAGAGGAAGACGGAGGGGCGAGGCGGGCTGGTCATTCGGGTGACGAGCGCGCGTCGTGCACTTGCAGAGTGCGCCGCCTGGTGGGAGGGAGACCCGTCAGAAGATTTGGTGGTGATCGGTGTGACCGGTACGGATGGCAAGACCACCACGTCAACCTTCCTCTCGACAGCGCTCAGCGCGGCTGGTCTCCCTGCCGGACTGATCTCGACGGCGATCGCGCGCGTCGGAGGGGTTCAACGTCCCACCCCAGTGCACCAGACCACGCCAGAGGCGCCTGCGCTGCAGGCACAACTTTCGGAGTCTCTACGCGCGGGTGATCGTGCAGTCGTCGCAGAGACGACGAGCCACGGACTCGCTCTCGATCGTGTGGCGGCGATTGCATATGCGGCTGGGATCGTCACGAACTTTGGCTCCGACCACCTGGATCTCCATGGAACTCTTGACGCGTATCGCGCGGCAAAGCTGCAGCTAATCAGCAGAATCACTGGGTCACGAGCAAGTCGTGCTGCTGGTCTCGCCCCCCTCGCCGTAATCCGACGCGCCGATCCAGCACTTGCGCCATTTGTCGTCGCCGCAGAGGCGGCTGGGATTCGCGTGGTCGACTTTGATGTCGCCGAAGACGGTGCACTGCTCTTGAACGGCGAGCGACATGCCGTCACGCTGAAGATGCCTGGCCGCATCAACGCGCTGAATGCGGCAGCAGCCCTTGCGCTCGTGGCGGCGTGGGGTCTGCCGCTCGCCCCTGCGATCGCCGCAGTTGCCGCGGAGCCCGGTCCGCCTGGCCGAAGCGAGAGGGTCGCGTGCGGGCAGCCGTTTAGCGTGCTCGTTGATTTCGCACACAATGGGGCATCGCTCCAGGCGGCGATCCAGGTCGCAAGGTCGCTCGCGGTTCCAGGCGGGCGCGTGCTACTCGTAACTGGAGCCGCTGGTGGGAGAGACGTCGGTCGTCGATCGGCGATCGGACGAGTCTGCATCGAGGCGGATAGGGTCTGGATCGCCGATGAGGATCCACGAGGAGAGAGTCCAGACGACATTGCCGCTGCAATCACCGCCGCCGCGGTTGAACTGATCGGAGAGAAGGCGAAGCGGCAGCTTACGGTGCTGCACGATCGGCGGGCCGCGATCAGAGCGGCGATTGGCGAGGCGCGTCCCGGCGACGCGGTGCTTCTCGCAGGGAAGGGACACGAACGAACGATCGAACGGAGTGGCGGGGGAGAAGAGTGGGACGAGGTGAGGGAGGCGACCGAGGCGCTTGCTTCGCTCGGCTATCCTCAGCAGACATGAGCGCAGAACCGCAGCCGATGAGTCGCGAGGACGTTCGGGCAACGCACGTGCCCGATCCGATCGCCAAGGTGCGTGCGCTCGCGCGACCGGTGTCCGAGTTGCGTGATGCACTCCTCTCCAAAGTTTCAGCCAACCAAGACGACCCAGCCGCAGCCGCGCTTGTTGCCGCAGCGTTTGACTTCGCTGTACAGGCACATGGAGATCAGCTTCGGGCCTCAGGAGAGCCATACGTGACGCACCCCGCGGAGGCGGCGTTGATCTTGGCCGATCTCGGTCTCGACGCAACGACGCTCGCTGCGGCGCTCCTTCACGACGTCCCCGAGGACACCAGCATCACCGCGGCAGAACTCGGCGAACGATTTGGGGACGAGGTTGCCACACTGGTTGATGGAGTGACGAAGCTGAGCAAGTTCTCCGCCCTCACGGCGGAAGAGCAGCATGCGGAGAACATTCGCAAGATGTTTCTCGCCATGTCCCAGGATATCCGTGTCGTTCTGATAAAGCTTGGGGACCGCCTTCACAACATGCGCACCCTCGCAGCGCTCGGAGTAGAGAAGCAGCGGCGCATTGCGCGCCAAACGCTAGAGATCTACGCGCCGCTCGCTGAGCGACTCGGCATCTGGCAGGTCAAGTGGGAGCTCGAGGACCTCGCCTTCAAGGCGTTGGAACCCGAGCGCTATCACGAGCTGGCGCGGCTTGTTGACATGCGACGAGACGCCCGGGCTGCTTATGTGACACGGGCAATTGAGGTTCTGCGACCCGAGCTGGAGCGTGCGGGGATTCACGCAGAGTTTACGGGTCGCGCAAAACACCTCTATTCAATCCACAAGAAGATGTCCAGAAAGAACACAGACTTCTCGGAGATCTACGACGTGTTTGCGATTCGCATTGTCGTCAACGATCTTCGCGAATGCTACGCCGCCCTGGGTGCGGTCCACTCGGTGTGGCGTCCAATTCCAGGCCAGTTCGACGACTATATTGCGGTGCCGAAGAACAACCTCTATCAAAGCCTGCACACGGCCGTCGTAGCGCTCGATGGCCGTCCTCTCGAGGTGCAAATCCGCACTCGCTCTATGCACGAGGTTGCCGAGGTTGGGATCGCTGCGCACTGGCGCTACAAGGATGGCACTCGTTCTGACGCCGCCTACGACGCAAAGCTCGCCTGGCTCCGTCAACTTCTTGAGTGGCAGCGGGACGTCACCGATGCATCTGAATTCCTTGAAGGAGTGCGCCTCGACGTCTTCCAGGATCAGGTCTACGTCTTCACGCCAAAGGGTGACGTGAAGGAGCTCGCTGCGGGAGCGACACCACTCGATTTTGCCTATCTCGTGCATACGGATATCGGGCATCGCTGCATTGGTGCGAAGGTGAACAATCGACTTGTGCCGCTTGAATATCGGCTTAAGTCGGGAGATATCGTTGAGGTTGTGACGGCTCGTGGGAAGCACGGACCGAGCCGCGATTGGCTCGCGATTGTGGCCACACGTCAGGCACGAGACAAGATTCGACAGTGGTTTAAACATCAAGAGCGTGACGAGAACATTGCCCATGGACGGGATTCGCTTGAGCGCGAGCTCCGACGTCTGGCGCGTAGCTCGCTGGAGGCGGTAGGGAGAGATCGTATTGAAGAGGTGGCGAAACAACTCAATCAGGGGAGTGCGGACGATCTCTTCGCCGCGATCGGCTACGGAGCGGTGGGCCCCCAGCAGGTGGTTTCACGCCTTGGCGTCGCCTCGGATGATGCGCAGGAGATGCTCCCCTTCAGTGTGGTTCCACAGCAGGTGGCGCCCGCTGAACGCACCGGTGGCATTCGCGTGAAGGGCGTACCAGATCTACTCACCCGATTCGGTCGCTGCTGCCGCCCGCTCCCTGGCGATCCTATTGTGGGTTTCATCACTCGCGGCAAGGGCGTGACCGTGCATCTCGCGAGCTGCGCGACCGCTTCCTCGGCACGTGAGGCCTCCCGACTGATCGACGTGGAGTGGGAGATCGCTCCAGCAACGACCGAAAGTTATCCAGTCACGATTCGCATTGAGGCCTCCGACCGCACGGGGCTCCTCTCGGACATCACGCAAGTCGTTGCCGACCAGAAGGTCAACATCCTCGCCGCATCTGTTGGCATGACGGGCTCAGGCAGCGCTGAGGTGCTCACGACGCTCGCCGTAAGTTCAATCAGTGAACTCGCGCGCCTGATGGCGCGCATTGAGCGAATTCGTGGTGTGCGCAACGTGGCACGGGAGCAGCGCCAGTGAGTGGCTTTCAGGCGCCACGCGGGATGCGCGACCTTTACGGCGCAGACGCCGCTGCGGTCGCCGCAGTTGAGCGGGCGGCGTACGATGCGGCGGAGGCGGCCGGGTATCAGCGCATTCTCTCGCCGATCGCCGAGGAGAGCGCACTCTTCGAGCGTGGCATAGGGGGCGCTACCGATGTCGTCGCGAAGGAGCTCTATCGACTCGCACCACATAGCGAAGAGTCAACGCCGCTCTCACTCCGACCTGAAGCGACCGCTGGCGTCATGCGCGCCTACATACAGCACGGCATGCGCAGCGTGCCGCAGCCGGTGCGGCTAGTCACGGTTGCCCCATTCTTCCGACACGACCGACCGCAGAAGGGTCGCTACCGTCAGTTCACGCAGTTCAACGTTGAAGCGATCGGGGACGCTGGTCCAGGTATTGATATTGAGGTGATTGAACTTGGCGCGAGCTTCCTTGTAGCGCTCGGCCTGAAAGATGTTGAAGTCCACTTCAACTCGGTTGGCTGCGCCGCGTGTCGTCCTGCGTATGCTGCGGCGCTTGCGGCGCACTTCGCGCCGATCGAGGGTGAGCTGGGTGAGGTGGACCGCATCAGGCTCCGCGAAAACCCGCTGCGACTCTTGGACTCAAAGGACGCTGCCGCGGTACGGCGCGCGGAGAGTGCCCCTTCACTCCCAGGTCACCTCTGCAACGATTGCGCGGCACACGCCGCCGCCGTCCGACAGGGGCTGGCTGCGATCGGTGTAGTCGTCGTGGATGCACCGCGACTCGTTCGTGGGTTGGACTATTACGCTCGGAGCGCCTGGGAGTACCTCCTTCCAGGTGAGCAGGGCCAGCAGGGGGCGCTCGGTGGAGGTGGACGTTATGACGGGCTCGCCGAGCTGATCGGTGGATCCGCAACGCCAGCGATTGGCTTCGCCATTGGAGTTGATCGAGTCGTGCACGCCCTGCAGGATCGCGGGATCACGATCGGCGAGGTTGTACCTCCCTCGGTAGTCGTATGTGGCATTGAGGAGGGGAGCCTCGCTGCAAGGATCGGCCTCGCCTCGACGCTTCGCGTGGCTGGGATCAGTGCACGAGCCGACGTCACTCCCCGTAAGATCGGGAAACAGCTCGAGGGTGCGGCTCGCGACGCCGCGATCGCCGTGATCATCGTTGAGCCGGATGGTCGCCTCAGTCTTCGGAACATGGCAGACGGGACGCAAGCGGACCCTGCCGATGAGGCGAGTGTGCTGCGCGCGGTCGCAGCGCTAGTGAAGGGATAGGACGGGGAGTGATGGCCGAGAAGGGACTGCTCGCAACGGGGATGCGCAGCGACGTCTGCGGCGCGCTGCGCGCAAGTGATGCTGATCGTCGCGTCCGCCTCGCCGGGTGGATCCACCGTCGTCGCGACCACGGCAGCCTCGTCTTTATAGACCTTCGCGATCGCTACGGGATCGTGCAGGTGGTGGTCGATGCGGCCACCGCGCCAGAGGCACACGCAGCACTGGTGGACGCACGCATTGAGTGGGTGATCGCGGTGGAGGGGGTTGTGACTCCGCGTCGTACTGGTACCGAGAATGAGAAGCTGCCAACGGGGGCGATCGAGGTGTCAGCGGACTCTGTGAGGATCCTTTCGCAATCGAAGACGCCCCCGTTTTACATCAATGAGACTGATGCCCCGATTGACGAGAGTGTTCGCCTGAAGCACCGCTACCTTGACCTGCGCCGAGAGCCGCTGCGCGACCGGCTGCTCCTGCGCAGCGCAATGGTGCAGGCGATTCGTGAGGTGCATCACGAGCACGGCTTTGTCGAAGTGGAGACGCCAATCCTGATCAAATCTACGCCAGAGGGGGCGCGCGACTTCATCGTGCCTTCGCGCCTACAGCCGGGGAGTGTCTACGCACTGCCGCAGTCGCCACAGCAGATGAAGCAGCTGCTGATGGTGGCAGGCTTCGATCGGTACTTCCAGATCGCGCGCTGTTTCCGCGACGAAGATCTGCGCGGGGACCGTCAACCTGAGTTCACCCAGCTTGACCTTGAGATGAGCTTTGTGGACGAGTCGAGCGTGCGCGGATTTGTGGAGCAGATGGTTGTGGAAGTGACGAAGCGGACGCGACCCGATCGCCCCATCCAGCAGCTCCCATTCCCTGTGTTCACCTACGAGGAGGCGCTCGAGCGTTATGGCTCAGATAAGCCCGACCTTCGCTACGGGATGGAGCTGATCGACCTCGGCGCTGCGCTCCCGGCCGCAACTGGATTCAAGGTCTTTGACGATGCACGCGCGAGCGGCGGTCGCATCCGCGCGATTCGCGTCCCTGGAAAGGGCGGCGCTGCGCGATCAGAGATTGACGATCTGACAGAGCGCGCAAAGCGTCATGGCGCGAGCGGCCTCGTCTGGATCGCGCTGCTGCCAGATGGCGAGATCAAGTCTCCGATCGCAAAGTTCCTCTCGCCAGAGTCGGTTGAGGCGATCTGGAGGTCGAGCGGCGGAAAGAGCACCGCACCAGAGGGTGACCTGCTCCTTGCCGTTGCTGGCGAGCGCGTCCTCTCTGCAGAGGTGCTCGGGCGACTTCGCGTTGAAGTTGCGCTTGAGGCGAACGCGGCGGATCCAGAGATCTTGGCCTTCTGTTGGGTGCACCGATTCCCCATGTATCAGTGGGAGGCGGAGTCGAGTCGCTGGGATGCGACGCACAATCCGTTTAGCGCGCCAGTGCCCGAGCATGTGGAACTGCTCGCCACAACTTCGGGAGACCTCAGCAAGCGTTCAGCGAGCGATCCAGCGGGCGGGGCACTCGCGCAGCAGTACGACGTGGTGCTGAACGGCTGGGAGCTCGGTGGCGGATCCGTGCGCATCCATGATCGTGCGCTGCTTGAGCGCTCGTTCGCGCTGATGGGGCACTCCCTCGACGATGCGCGCGCAAAGTTTGGCGCGCTCCTTGATGCGTTCGAATACGGCGCGCCACCACACGGCGGCATTGCGATTGGGGTGGAACGCTGGGCGGCGCTGTTGGCGAATCAGGTGAACATTCGTGAGGTCATGGCCTTCCCGAAGACGCAGTCGGGGAGTGATCTCATGCTTGAAGCTCCTTCAGAACCCGACGCGAAGCAGTGGAGCGAGCTCGGATTGATGATCTCGCAACGCCCTGCAACCCAGCGGAAGTGACCGCGACCGTTCGGTAGCGTGGGCTCCTCGTGGCAAGCACAACGATCCGTGGAGCCCAGATCCACTACACCACCTACGGCAGCCACGTTGATGGACGAGATCCGATTCTCCTGATACATGGCTCTTACATCACCGGAATGGTGGATTGGGGCAACATCGCTCCGACGCTAGCTCGTGAATTTGAGGTCATCGTTCCAGACTGCCGCGGCCATGGCGCAAGCAGCAATCCCGACGGCACCTACTCATTTCGGGAGATGGCTGCCGACGCTGCTGGGCTCATTCGTGCACTCGGTCATCAGCGTGCTCACGTGATCGGCCACAGTAACGGTGGGAACGTTGCACTCGTTGCACTGTTGGAGCATCCAGAGGTTGTCGCAACCTGCATTCCGCAGGCGGCAAATGCCTATGTCAGTACCGATCTCATCGAGCGCATACCGCAGAAGCTGGACCCAGATCGAATCGCACGTGAGGAGCCAGCCTGGATGGAAGAGATGATCCAGCTCCACTCCAAGTACCACGGCGCCCAGTACTGGAGGACGCTGCTCAAGCGTACTGCTGCTGAGATCATTGCCGAACCAAACTACACCGCGGTCGACCTCGCGCACGTGAGCCGCCCAACGTTGGTGATCGAGGGTGAAGCGGATTCCACGAATGCACCCGCACAGCACGCGACATTCATTGCGCAGCACATCCCTGGAAGTGAGTTGTGGATTCCGTCTGGTGTTGGGCACAATGTGCACGTTGAGATACCCGATCGTTGGCTTGCTCGCGTGCTCTCATTCCTTCGCAAGCATTCACGAACCAACCATCAGGTCACCTGATGCACCGAGCTCATCGTATTGATGTTGTGCAACTTGAACTAGCGCGCCCATTCACGATCGCGCACGGCAGTTCGTCGCACCGTGAGACGGTCATCATTGAGATTGACGGCGGCGCTGGTGAAGCGGCAACCGTGCCGTACATGGGTGAGCGAACGGAAGATACCGTCGAGGCGCTCAAAGGGCTGATGCCGCTGTTGGGTTTCCGCACGCAGTCAGTTCAGGATATCCAGGCTCAGCTGAGCGCTCTCTCTCCAGCCGTCTCCTGCGCGGCGGATATGGCACTGTTCGATCATGTTGGAAAGTCGTTGGGCCAACCCCTGTGGGAGCTTGTGGGAGCGCCAGCGCCAACACCCTTTGAGACCTCGCTGACGATCGCGATGGACGCGCCGGATGAGATGGCGGCGCGCGTTCGCGAGATGCCAGCGGCGATTTACAAGGTGAAGGTTGGTGGCCCTCACGACGAGGAGGCACTCGAGGCGATTCGAGGTTCGACCAATGCTCGCCTGCGGCTTGACGCCAATGGGGGCTGGTCTCGGGAGCGCGCTGCCGATCTTCTTCCGCGTCTACAACGATTTGAGATTGAGTTGGTTGAGCAGCCCTTCCCCACATCGGATGACGCCTCGCTCGGTTGGCTCAAAGCACAAGGTTATGGGGTTCCAATATTCGCCGACGAGAGCGTGAGCCGTCTATCAGATGTCTCTCGCATCGCGCCGAGCGTTGACGGCATCGTGGTCAAACTGCGCAAGTTTGGAGGTGTGCGCGCCACGGTTGAGGCCATTCAGTTGGCGCGGACGCTCGGTCTGCGCGTGATGGTTAGTTGCATGATCGAGAGTTCGCTTGCGGTGACTGCGGCGGCACATCTTGCTCGCATGTGTGATCTCGTCGATCTTGATGCCCCGCTGCTCGTCCGCAACGATCCGTATCTCGGAGTGACCTATCAGGGTTCGCAAGGGTACGTCCCCTCTGGGGTAGGGATCGGGGCGATTCGACGCAACCCGTAGTGCTACGGGTGGAGTGTGCCGCGTTGCTCCCAGGGGTCAACAGCGTTCGTATCTGCTGGAGGCGCTTCGTAGCTCAGCCTGGTTCGGCCATCTGAAGGAAGGATTGCGGCCTCGTCTCCGCACTCAATCAGGGTTGCCGCTTGGCTTGCGCCATCCCCGAGGAGGTGCAGTGGTGTGAGCTGGACTGGGCCAGCGCTCCCATTGAAGGCGGCGCGTAGCGTCACGCTGGCGTCTCTCCCGTGCGCAGCGATCAGTGCAGTAACGGTTTCAGGGTCGATACCCGCATGAGCGATCGGGAGGGTGAGGAGCGCGCTCGTTCCGCCCACGATGTGCTGGGCCTCCGTGCCCGCCGCCTTCACGCTGGGGGCCTCGGTAGTTTGCGCGAGCGGGGCGAAGTTGTGCTCCGCGGCAAGTCCTGAAACAAGAATGGGGTGGGCTCCACCCGACCAGGCCGCCTCAATCAGTCGTGTGAGGGCTGGTGAAGGGCTCCCATTCGTCAGTGAGTCGGGATTGGCGAGAATCAGCGCGGCGACGGTCATGCCCAAAGTATACGCCGACGCGAAGCGTGCGAGAATCTGCGCATGACTGCGATCAACGCCCCCGCAAACCTCGTCGCCCAGTCGGGCATTCGCACCGTCGGCATCGTCGCCCACGTTGACCACGGGAAGACCACGCTGGTGGACAGCCTGCTGCGCCAGAACGGTGCCTTCCGCGCCAATGAAGAGTTGGTGGAACGCGTCATGGACAGTGGTGACCTTGAGCGGGAGAAGGGGATCACCATTCTCGCAAAGGAGACGGCAATCCAGTTCAAGGGCGTTCGCGTGGTGATCGTGGACACCCCGGGCCACGCCGACTTCGGTGGCGAAGTTGAGCGCAGCCTCTTGGCCGTCGACGCTGTGCTCCTTCTCGTTGATGCCTCCGAGGGGCCGCTCCCGCAGACGCGCTACGTGCTCTCCAAGGCGCTTGCGCGCTCACTTCCGGTAGTCCTCGTGATCAACAAGATTGATCGTGCGGACGCACGCATCAAAGAGGTGATCGACGAGGTGTACGAGCTCTTCCTTGATCTTGGGGCAAATGAGCAGCAGATCAACTTCCCGATCGTCTACACCAACGCGCGTGCGGGTACGGCAACGCTCGACCTGGAAAAGCCTGGCACCGATCTGGTTCCGCTCCTGGACGTCGTTCTTGAGACCGCACCGGCACCGATGCATGAGCCTGGGCATCCGCTCCAAGTGCTGATCACAAACCTCGCCGCGAATGACTTCGTTGGGCGTATTGCGGTGGGGCGCATTCGCAATGGCGTGGTGCGCAAAGGGGCGAAGATCACCATCCTGCGCGACGAAGGCTCCATTAGCGGGACGGTGACCAGCCTTACGCTCCCGATGGGGATCGAACGCGTGGAAGTGCCCGAGGCCGGACCTGGAGAGATCGTAGGAATTGCAGGTCTCGCCGATGTTGAGATTGGCGAGACGATCACCGACCCTGCCGATCCGCGACCGCTGGAGCGACTCCACGTTGATCCGCCAACGCTGCAGATGACCTTTGGCGTGAACACCAGTCCTATCGGGGGCAAGGACGGGAAGTTCCTCACCTCTCGGCAGTTGAAGGCGCGCCTCGAAAGGGAGGTGCTCGGCAATCCGGCGATTGAGGTGAGCCCAACCGAAACTGGTGAAGCGTTCCAGGTGCGTGGGCGTGGCGAGCTCCAACTTGCGATCCTTGTGGAGCAGATGCGGCGCGAAGGATTTGAACTTGAAGTTTCCCGTCCCGAGGTACTCCTACATAAGGGGCCGAACGGGGTTGAGGAGCCATTTGAGCAGCTCACCATTGACGTCCCTGTTGATTTTGTTGGCGTGATCACCGGCATCATGGCAGAGCGTCGCGCGCGAATGGAGAACATCCAGCACGGCGCAGACGGTCGTGCCCGCGTCGACTTCCTGATCCCAACGCGGGGCCTCATCGGCGTGCGAGGTCGCATCCTGACGGAGACGCGAGGAACGGCGTTGATCCACCAGTTGAGTGCTGGCTACAAGCCGTGGGTTGGCGAGATTCCGCACCGCACGAACGGTTGTCTCATCTCTGATCGTACGGGGGTCACGACTGGTTATGCGCTGTACGGAATCCAGGAGCGGGGCGAGCTCTTCGTGACGGAGGGGGAGCAGACCTATGAAGGGCAGATCATCGGCGAAAGTGCGAAGCCAGGCGACATGGATGTGAACGCGGTGCGTGAGAAGAAGCTCACCAACATGCGTACCCACTCGCACGACGAGGCGATTCGACTCACGCCGCCGCGCCGTATGGCGCTGGAGAACGCACTTGAATTCATTGGTCCAGACGAGCTGATTGAAGTTACTCCGTCGGCGCTTCGACTCCGCAAGCGCCTTCTCAATGAGAACGATCGTCGTCGTGAAGCAGGCCGGCGCGCCGAGATGCGCGAGGCGAACTAGTTCCTTCGATGAGCGCGATGCGGATCTTTGCCGATCACGCCGCCGGATCCCCTGTTCGGCCAGAGGTTGCAGACCTGCTCGCCGCACTTTACCGCGAAGGGATCGGCAATCCGAACGGCGGACATGCAGAGGCTCGACGCGCCCGCGCAGTGCTCGATGAGGCGCGTGCCAACATCGCAGATACGTTCAAGGTTGAGTCACGTCAGGTGACCTTCACAGCGAGCGCATCTGAGGCGCTGGCCCTGGCGCTGAACAGCGAACTTCGGGGTAACGGACGACTGATGACCACTGCGACGGAGCATCGCGGAGCTCGCGCGCTTGCGGCGCGCCATGAAGCGGCCGGGGGCGCCGTTGAGTTGATCTCTGTCGATTCGAGTGGCGCATGGCGTCTTGCCGGAATCACGCCGCGCCGCGACACGGTGGCACTCCTGACGATCTCATCGGGCGAACTTGGGACCGAACAAGATCTCTCCGCGATTCGAGCGTTGTGGCGTGAGGCCGAAGGGGGCGCACTGATCCTAGATGCTGTGCAGGCGGCAGCGTCGCAAAGACTGCACTTTGATGAGATTGGCGCAGATCACCTTGTGATTGGATCTGGAAAGCTTGAGGGGCCAACGGGTATTGCGGCGCTCATCTCTGCGCCAGATCGAAGGCTGCGGCCACTCGTTGCTGGGGGTGGACAGGAGCGAGGCCGCCGCGGTGGGACGGAGGCGGTTCCACTTGCCGCGGCCTTTGCCCACGCGCTCCTCCTCGCTACACGTGAACGTGAGGCGACACGTGAACACCTGCGTGCGCTCTCCAACGTATTTGATGAGGCACTCGGTGCGCCAGAGACGCATGGCTTGCGTTTGACCGGAAGCGCCGATCGAACGAAGCGGCTTCCAGGTCATCACTCGTACGCGGCGAGCTGGGCGCTCGGTGATGACCTAGTGGCGGCCTTGGACCACGCAGGTCTCGCCATCTCGACAGGATCTGCCTGCATTAGTGGTTCGCGTGAACCATCGGAGGCGCTGGTGGCATGCGGACGCTCTCTCGATGAGGCTCGCGGTGGAATCCGGATCTCCTTTGGTCGAACGAATAACGTTGAAGAGGCACGTCGTGCCGCTGCGATCACAGCAGCCACCTGCGCGCGGATCCGCGAAGGGGTTCGCGTGGAGACAACGTCTCCATGACCGCGAGCGGTCTTCCGAGCGGGTGGCTTGCGGAGCCGGAGGCTACCCGTTCAGAGCGTGTGCTCGTTGCCCTCTCTGGCGGTGTGGACTCTTCGGTTGCGGCCGCACTTCTTGTTGAGGCCGGACATCAGGTTGTTGGCGTGTGGATGCGCCTGCACGATGCTGCGGATCGCGTGGATGGGGGACGGAAGAGCTGCTGCACGCTTGATGCGGCAGACGACGCACGACGGGTAGCCGACCAGCTGAAGATCCCGTTCCACATTCAGAATCTTGAGCGCGAGTTTGCCGCCGCGGTGCTTGAGCCATTTGTTGGCGCGTATCTCGGCGGCGAGACGCCGAGCCCTTGCGTCGGCTGCAACACGGCGGTGAAGTTTGGTGCACTCGTCGGGAAGGGGAGTGCACTGTTCGGCTGCGAGGCGGTTGCAACCGGTCACTATGCACGGCGCGCGGTCAGCGCAGATGGTGAATCGTGGCGACTCAGAACTGCAGTTGACCAGGACAAGGACCAGACCTACTTCTTGCATGGGCTCAGTAGCGAAGCGATCGCGCGTGCTCGTTTCCCACTTGGCGGAATGACAAAGAGCGAGGTTCGTGAAGCGGCTCGCAAACGCGGCCTCGCCACCGCGGAGAAGCCAGAGAGTCAGGAGATCTGCTTTGTTCCCGATGGCGACTACCGTTCGCTGTTGCGCACGCGTGGATGGGAGCCGCAACGCGGCGAGATCGTGGATGAGAAGGGGCGCGTCGTAGGCGTTCATGAAGGGAGCGCTGGCTTTACCGTCGGTCAACGACGTGGTCTTGAGGTGGCGGGTGATACGCCCCGCTATGTGAGCGCCATCGATCCGCGGACGAATCGGATCACGATCGGGAGACGCGAATCTCTGGAGCGACGCGAGATCACGTTGAGCGGTGCTGCAACCCCGAGCGGCGAACTCCCAGCGGGGGCGGTCCTGCACGGTGCGGCAAGGATTCGCCATCGCGGTGTGACGGCCGCGGGACGTTTGGTGAGCAGCGGTGGTGGCGTTGCCACCCTGCAGTTGGACGATCCGCTCTGGGCGCCGTCGCCCGGGCAGACCGTTGTGCTCTACGAAGGGGAGACGCTGGCCGCCGGAGGCCAGATCAGCGCCGCAACAGCGATCCATGCTTGAACCTGCGCCGCTGTTGATCGGGCTGACGATTCTCATCGTGACACTCGTCGGCCGCCTCCTCTCAGTTAGGGCGCCGCTACCCATCGCCATCGCCGCTGCTGGGGCGGGTGCGCTGCTGGGACAACTTCTCGGCGAACGGCTGCTCGGCGGGCTGATCTCTATTGGTGGTGCGGCCTGGCCCGCCCCCTTAGCTGGCGCACTGATGGTTGAGCGACTCGCCGCGCGGATCGCCAGTGGCTGGGAGCGAGGTCGGCAGCCCTGAGAACGGCGGAGCTCACGGATCCCTCTGCTACGCTCGCCGGATGAAGCGAGACCCACGGATTCCTTCATACAGCGCCGCTGAACTGCGGTCGCGATTCATCGCCTTCTTTGAGGCTCGCGGTCATGCGGCGGTCCCGAGCGCGTCGCTCCTCCCCGCAGGTGACGCCACGCTCCTCTTTACCAACTCCGGCATGGTTCAGTTCAAGGAGCTTTTCAGCGGTGCCGAGACACGCTCCTATACGCGAGCGGTCGACTATCAGCGCTGCCTGCGCGTGGCAGGGAAACACAACGATTTCGAGGAGGTCGGGCGCACGCCGCGCCACCACACCCTCTTCGAAATGCTCGGCAGCTGGTCGTTCGGGGACTACTTCAAGCGCGATGCGATCCTTTGGGCCTGGGAGTTCCTCACCGTGGAACTTGGCATTCCTGCGGACCGCCTCGCCGCAACCATCTATTCCGATGACGAAGAGGCGGCAACGATCTGGCGTGATGAGATCAAGCTTCCACCAGAGCGCCTCGCTCGCTGGGGAGACGTTGCAAAGGGTGACGACGCCAACTTCTGGCGCATGGCGGAGACGGGCCCTTGCGGACCGTGCTCAGAGATCCACTTTGATCGCGGTGCGGACCTCTCGTGCGGCAAGGAGTGCGCCCCTGACCACTCAGAGCAGTGCCCGCGCTGGCTGGAGATTTGGAACCTTGTCTTCATGCAGTACGAGCAGCACGCGGATGGGAGGCGCACCGAGCTGCCGTTCAAGAGCGTTGATACCGGGATGGGGCTGGAGCGACTTGCCAGCGTCAGCCAGCAGGTGCTCTCCAATTACGATACTGACCTCTTCATCCCGATCCATGCGCTGCTCCAGAAGATCACAGGCCACGACGTCAAGGCCTTTGAAACGCAGCGATTCAGTTATCAGGTCATTGCGGACCACTCACGCGCGGTCACCTTCCTGCTCGCCGACGGCGTACGACCCGGGAATGAGGGGCGAGGCTACGTCCTACGTCGCATCATTCGTCGCGCAGTTCGTCACAGCCGACTGCTCGGAATAGAGCGCTCCTTCCTTTCGGAGGTTGCTCGCAAAGTGATCGACATCATGAGTGACGCATATCCGTATTTGCGTGAGAGCGAGACTCTTATTGTGGAATCCCTTGAACGCGAAGAGGCACAGTTCGCACGTACGCTCGACGGCGGCTCATCGCTTCTCGCAGCCGCCCTTGCGCCGCTGGCCAAGGGGGCGAACACGGTTGGCGTTCGTCCGGATCAACTTCCTGACGATGCCCCTCGCCTTGACGGGGAGGTGGCCTTCAAGTTGCACGACACATTCGGATTCCCGATTGACCTCACGATTGAACTCGCTGCGGAGCGTGGCGTTGCCGTCGACCGTGCCGGATTCGACGCGGCACTTGCGGAGCAGCGACAACGGAGCCGTGGGGGAAAGAAGGCGGAGCTTGCCGAGCATGCAGCCTCGGTGGCGCAACTCGAAGAGCTTCTTCGGGCGGTGGGCGAGACTGAGTTCATCGGCTATGAACAACTGGAGGGGAGCGCCACCGTCAAGGGGATCCTGACCGAAACGGGGATCTCGGAGCGCGCGGACGCTGGCAATGTTCGCATCGTTGTTGAGCGGACCCCCTTCTATGCCGAGCGCGGCGGACAGGTGGGCGACCAGGGCGATCTGCTCGGAGAGGGTGGTACAGCGATTGGTCGGATCACAGATACGCAGCGCCCGATCGGTGCGATGACGTTGCACGAGACGAAGCTGATGGGTCCAGTTGCGGTGGGGGACCAGGTGACGATGAGGGTGGATGCGCCGCGGCGGGCGGCTACCGTTCGCAACCATACGGCGACACACCTTCTTCACCGTGCCATCCGAATCGTTGCCGGTGCCGAAGCCAAACAGCGAGGTTCGCTCGTGCACCCAGACTACTTGCGATTTGACTACCCTCTCGATCGGCCCCTTTCGCGCGAGGAGCGTGATGCGGTCGAGGCGGAGGTGCAGCGCGCGATCCGTTCCAACATTCCGATCGTTGCCGCGCAGATGAGCATGAAGGAGGCGGTCGATGCTGGTGCAGACGCCTTCTTTGATGAGAAGTACGGTGAACGGGTCCGCACGATTCGGATGGCGGATTACTCCCATGAACTCTGCGGCGGCACGCACTGCAGTGCAACGGGCGAAGTTGGGAGCTTTGTCATTACATCGGACCGCAGCATTGGTTCTGGACTTCGCCGCATCGAGGCGCTAAGTGGCCCAGTTGCAGACGAGTATCTGCGGGCGCGAGTGAAGAGCGTTGAAGCGGCGGCGGACCTCCTCGGCCTGCAAGATCAAGATCTGTTGACCCAGAGAATTGCCCAACTTCAAGCCGAGTTGAAGGATGCCAAGCGTCGCGCTCGGGAGGGTGGAGCCCGACGACTAGATCCTGCCGCTCTTGCGGCCACCGCGGTACGTGCTCCTGGTGGCTACCGTGTCCTCCTCGCGAGCGTTGATGTTGAGGATATTGAAGCGCTGAAGGAACTCTCGAATCAACTTCGCAAAGAGTTGGGTGCCGGCGTGATCGGTCTCGTACGTTCTGGTGGAGCCCCCGACATCTTGGTGGTGGTTGATGGGGTTGACGCGTCGGTCGCCAATGCGGGAAGCATTGTCTCTGCTGGTGCGGTTGCGATCGGCGGTCGTGGTGGCGGAAAACCGAATATGGGTCAGGGGCGCGGTGCAGAGGGGGGCGATGCCGCACTCGCGATTCAGGCGATGGCGGCGGCCCTCGGCCTTACACGATCGGGTGCAGATGCATGAACCGGGCCGGCCGGCGACTCGGAATTGACCTCGGCGATCGGCGAATCGGTCTCGCAGTAGCGGTTGACGACTTGTCGCCGCGCGGCCTCCCAACGATGATCCGCGCGGAAGACGCCAGTGCAGACGCTGCACGACTCGCGGTGATCTGTAAGGAGCAGCGCATAGAGCGCATCGTGATCGGCCTCCCGCTTCACAGTGATGGTCGTGCGAGCGAGCAGGGAGAGAAAACGTTTCGCTGGGCCGAAGTGGTGGGAGGCATCATTCAACTGCCGATGCGCTTCATCGACGAGCGATATTCAACTGCGCGGGCAGTGGAGCGGGTAGGGCGGCAAGGCGGTGGCGCAGGAGGCGGAGAGCCTGGACCTCATCGACGCGCCGCATACCGTGCATCGATTGATCAAGCGGCAGCAGTGCTCATTCTAGAGGACGAGGCTGACCCGGGCCTCCACGTTGATCCAGTCCTGCTTCGCGTTGGTGGTGCGGAGTGAGCGGCACGCGGCGGTTGGGGCTGCTCGCTGCGCTCCTTGTACTCCTCGCTGTCGGTCGCGTAGCCGCTCCATCTCTGGTGGGCGATGCTCTGATACGTGCGGGCCTTCGCTCACCGGGAATCCTCGCACTCCCATTTCTTGGCGACATTGCGGTCGATCGCCTCGGTGATCGGATCTCAGCGCCGGCCTCTGATGACACATCACTGGTGATGGTTGAGATTGCTTCGGGGAGTAGCACCGCTGCAATTGCGGAGCAGCTATTTGCTGCCGGACTGATTGCTGACCCAACAGGATTTATTGTTGCGGTCGGACGTGCTGGCTATGAAGGCCAGCTTCAGGCTGGGCTCTTTCAGGTTGCTGGGAGCATGACACCAGTTGAGGTTGCGGCAGCGCTCACGCAGCCGTATCGCGAGCCGACGATCGCGGTGCAGTTGCGCGCCGGCCTACGCCTCGAGCAGGTCGTCGCGCAAGCTGGGACCATCGAACTCCCCTTCACGCAGCGCGAACTGCTCGATCTGCTGCGCACGCCACCCGCCGCGCTTGTTGCTGACTACGATTGGCTTGACCTTCCTCGTGGTGGAACGCTGGAGGGGCGGCTCGGATCGGGCACATTCAACGTGCCGGTGAGTGCCACTGCGGAGCGCTTTGTGCGGATGCTGCTCGACCGGTTTGCAGAGCAGGTCCCTGCTGAGTTGCGTGGCCCAACAGCCGACGGTCGCTCGTTCCATGAGGTGCTGACCCTCGCCTCTATCGTTGAGCGAGAGGCGGCCCTCGATGAGGAGCGACCGCGCATGGCGGGGGTGTATGCATATCGCCTCCAGGAGGGGATCGGCCTCTTCGCAGATCCAACGATCATCTGGGTTGCCGATTCCGCCGCGCTTCGAACTCTGAAGCTCTCGCAGTGGGAGAACTATGAGTTCTGGACCTTCCCGCCACAACCGTATGTTGGCTTGGTGCCGCCGCGGGTGCCGCAGGACCTTGTCCCTTGGAACACATTTGTGCGTGGTGGACTCCCACCGACCCCCGTCGCCTCGCCATCGCGCGCATCCATCGAGGCGGCACGTAACCCAGACATGAGCCGCAAGGAGATGTATTTCGTGCTGATCCCAGATAGTGGCGGCCGACATGACTTCAGCAAGACGCTTGCAGAGCATGAAGCGAAGGCGAAAAAGTACGGCTACAGGTGAGCCATTGGATATGAGGCACCCAACCCCGAGTGACTTTGCCGCACCGCCGCAGGTGTCAGATTTCCAGCGATGGCACGATGCAGATGCGGCCGCGAGACCCGCACGCCTTGCGGCACTGCGCGCTCGCGCGCGAGTAGAGGGTCTCGATGCGCTCCTGCTCACCTCACACGCGGATGCTCGCTACTTCTCTGGTATCTGTTTCGGGCCAAATGAGGAACCCACTGCGGGCGTGAGCGGTTGGCTGCTGATCTCTGCAGACGCGTTCGCGATCTTCGCGGACTCGCGGTATACCGTGCAGGCCCGCCGTGAGACGGAACTCGCCACCCCGCTCGATCCTGGAAATGATCCAGGTGCGGCGATCGCAGCGTGGGCGAAGGCCAACGGCGTACGCAACCTTGGCGTGGATCCTGGCGCGATCCGACACGCGATCTGGGTGCGCATCCAAGAGGCGGCACCTGACGTAACGCTCACTCCTGCGAAGGGGTGGGGGGTCGCCCTCCGCGCCGTAAAGGAGCCAGCAGAGATTGAGCGGATCGCTGCGGCCTGCGCCGTGGCAGATCGCGCCCTAGCCACGATGCTGCCGAAGATCGTCCCTGGCGCAACCGAGGCGCAGTTGGCGTGGCTATTGGAGCGCGAGATGCGCGAAGGCGGAGCCGAGGCACTCGCATTTGATGTCGCTGCACTCGCCGGTCCAAATGCCGCACTCCCTCACGGGAACCCAGGAGGTCGACCGTTCCGAAAAGGGGAGGTTGCCCTCTTCGACTTTGGCGCGCAAGTTGCTGGGTATCGAAGTGATATGACGCGCACGCTCTTCGTTGGGAGTGCGCAGGATGAAGATCTGATCCTCTATGCGCGCGTGCTTGACGGACAACAGGCGGCAATCGCTGCGCTCCGGCGCGCAGTGGAGAGCGGCGCCACTGAGCTCCCCTCGGGACGTGATGCTGATCGCGTGACACGCGCGGCCATGGGCGACGTGAACGGTGTGTACGAACATGGACTTGGCCACGGGATTGGGCTGCAGACTCACGAATCCCCCTCCCTCTCACGTGGCGCTTCGGAGAGCCCGCTCCCTTCGCCAACAGTCTTCAGCGTGGAGCCTGGGATCTATTTGGAGGAGCGCATAGGGATTCGCATCGAGGATCTTGTGGCCGTTGACCTCGCAAGGCGAAGTCTCAGCACACTCACGCTCTTCCCCTCTGCCCCCTTGATCGTGGGCTGACGGCTAGACTGGCAGGCAAGAGAGGGTCCTGGCCGAGCGGCCGAGCGGCCGAGAGAGGGGGAGCCAGATGATATCTACCGGCGAACTGAAAAAGGGTGTCGTCATTGAACTAGAGGGCGACCTCTGGCAGATCCTCGAATACCACCACATAAAGGTGGGTCGCGGTTCAGCCCAGGTCCGGATCAAGTTCCGAAACGTTCGGAAGCAGTCAATCGTTGAGAAGACCTTCCAGGCGGGTGAGAAGTTCCCACGCGCGACGCTCGAGCGTCGCCCTGCGCAGTTTCTCTTCTCGGATGGAAACGACTTCACCTTCATGGACACGTCAAACTATGAGCAGTTCGTGATCACTGGCGAGCAGCTCGGCGACGCTAAGGATTACATCAAGGACAATCTCGTCCTTGAACGCATCAGTTATGAGAATGAAACGCTTGGGGTGGAGTTGCCGATCAACATTGACCTCGTGGTGAAGGAGACGGATCCAGGGTTCGCGGGTGATACGGCAACTGGCGCGCGGAAGCCCGCCACGCTTGAGACGGGCCTCGTCGTGCAGGTTCCGCTCTTTGTGAACGTCGGTGATGTGATCCGAGTTGACACGCGAACCGGCGAATACCAGACGCGCGTCTGATCACCCAGCCCGTCCCTGAGGAGGCACTCAGCGTCTCTGAGGTTGCGGCGCGCATCCGCGCCCAGATTGGTGATGATCCAGCTCTAGCTTCATGTGCGGTGGTGGGCGAAGTGCAAAGCAGCATGCGAAGCACCGCGGGGCACGAGTATTTGACCCTGCGGGATGCAGAGTCAACGCTTGACGCGGTCCGCTTCCGGGGCAGCATTCGACCGGGTGAAGAGCTCCCCGCTGTTGGCGAGATGGTGATCTTGCTCGGCAGGATTGATCTCTATACGCCGCGCAGCAGATATCAGTTGATCGCGAACGCGCTGATACGCCCGGGAGGGATGGGACGGCTCTCACAAGAGTTGGAGGCACTCCGACGCAAACTGCAAGTAGAGGGTCTCTTTGATGCGGCACGGAAGCGTCCCATTCCGGTGGCCCCTCGGGGGATTGCAATCGTCACCTCGCGGTCGGGCGCAGTGCTTCACGATGTGGTGCGCGTGCTTCGCAGCTCGGCGCCGCAGACTCGACTCCTTCTGGTCCATGCGCCAGTGCAAGGCGCGACCGCGCCGAAGGAGCTCGCTGACGCCATCCGTCGCGCAAATGTCCAGGCGGCCCGTGAGGCGCGCGCGGGGAACATCACAGCCCCAAGCGTGATACTGCTCGCTCGCGGTGGCGGGTCAAGCGATGACCTTTCCGCCTTCAACAGTGAGGTGCTCTTGCGCGCAATCGCATCGTCCGACCTACCTGTGCTCTCCGCGGTTGGGCCCGAGTCCGATGTCACGCTCGCCGATCTTGTTGCGGATGATCGAGCAGGGACACCCAGCATTGCGGCGGCGCGCCTCTCACCAAACCTCGACTTAATCCGTGCACGGCCGCTTCAACTGCTCGCCCGTGCGTATCAAGAGGTGCAACGTAGGCTGATGGAGCACGCGTCCGAAGTGCGCGAAGCGGGGCGATCACTACGTGCAGCCGGACCCGACTCGCAGGTAGAGCGCGAGGAGGAGCGGCTTGCACTGACGGGGGACGATCTCGTGCGGGCCGCTCGGCTCTCGCTCCGCGTAGCGACGCAGCGGGTGCGGCAGACGCAGCTGCTCCTCACCGCCCTCTCGCCACTCGCCATCCTCGCCCGTGGCTATGCGATGGTTCAGGGGGCTGATGGGACGCTCGTGCGCTCATGGAGACAGGCTCCCGCGGGGCGTGAGATTCTAGTGCGGCTCGCCGAGGGGTCACTCGTGGCGAGCGTGAAGCGAAGTGAGAGGGGGGGGCGAGATGGCGGCAAAGCGTCCTAAGTCAGCCGACAGCGCGCTCCCCGCAGATTTCGAGGCAACCATGCGCGAGCTCCGCAGTATCGTGGAGCAACTCGAATCTGAGGATGGCGGCCTTGAGGCGGCGGTGACGCAATTTGAACGTGGGGTGAAGCTGCAGCAGCACGCCCAGAAGCAACTCGAGGCGGCGCGCTTGCGTATTGAAGAGCTTCTCCCCGAAGGGGGCCTCACGGAGATTGAAGCCGATGACGATGAGGAGGAGGAGTGAGCGTTGAGCCGCACAAGATCTTCGATGAAGGGATCGCCCTTCGAGCGGTCGGTGCAGACTCTATCCTCGCTCGCCTGACTGGGCCGAGCGACCTAAAGGGGCTCTCCTCCAACGAACTCACACAACTCGCGGAGGAGATTCGCACCGCAATCATCGCGACAACTGCTGTAACTGGCGGCCACCTTGGGCCGAGCCTCGGCGTCGTGGAATTGACGATCGCCCTTCACCACATCATGTCCTCTCCGGTGGACCGAATCGTGTTTGACACGGGTCACCAGGCATACCCACACAAGTTGCTCACGGGTCGCCTGGCCAGATTCGGGAGCCTGCGTCAACTTGGTGGTATCGGTGGCTTCCCGCGAAGGAGTGAATCTCCACACGACGTCTTTGACGGCGGTCATGCCGGCACAGGGATCTCCATTGGTCAAGGCTTGGCGCTCGCGCGCGACGTCCGTGGAAGCAGCGAGAAGATCGCGGTGATTGTTGGCGACGCCGCGCTGATGAGTGGCCTAAGCCTCGAAGCGTTGAACGACATTGGCCACCGCCAAACAAAGATGTTGATTGTGTTGAATGATAATGAGATGTCCATCTCACCTACGGTGGGCGCCATCTCTACGTATCTCTCCAAGGTGAAGCTCTCTGGCACGTGGCGTGAGAGCAAGAGTCGATACGATCGGATCGTTGGTGCGATCCCGCTCGTGGGCGCCACCCTCCTTCGGATCTCGCAGAGCCTACGACGTTCCGTCGTCTCCTTCGCGCAGGAGCCTGGGCGGCTGTTTGAAGATCTCGGGATCACCTACGTTGGCGTGCTTGATGGCCATAACCGTATGCAAATGGAAGAGGCATTCACGAGTGCATTTGCGATGCCAGGTCCCGTCATTGTGCACGTGCGCACGCAGAAGGGTCGCGGATACCGACCCGCTGAGGCGGATCCAATCACGTTCCACGGTGCCGCACTCCCGAAGATGGAGGTGGGGATTGCCACTGACTCTTACGGGAAGGAGGGTGCCGTTCCAGTTGCTCCGGCGCCGAAGAAGCCGAACTACACCTCGGCGTTCGCCGCGGAACTTGTTGCTGCCGCAGCCGATGATCGTCGGATCGTTGCCATCACTGCGGGCATGCCGACAGGGACGGGACTTGATCTCTTTGCGAAGGCGTATCCAGATCGCTTCTACGACGTAGGCATTGCAGAGCAGCATGCGGTTGCTGCTGCGACGGGCATCGCCATGGGGGGCGGGCGACCGGTCGTTGCGATCTATTCAACATTCATGCAGCGAGCATGGGATCAGATCGTTCACGACGCCTGCCAGAACGATCAGCCCGTGCTGCTCGGTGTTGATCGCGCCGGCCTGGTTGGAGAGGATGGGACGAGCCACCAAGGGATGTTCACCCTCACCGCGCAGCGGCAGATCCCTCGGCTCGTGATCGCATCACCGAAAGATGAGCAGGAACTTCGCGCCCTGGTGCGCACTGCGCTGAACCAAGATCACCCATTCGCACTGCACTACCCGCGCGACAGCGTTGAGGGTGTGCCGCCTCGAGATCCGAAACCGATCCCTGTTGGCAAGGCGGAGACGCTTGCCGAAGGATCGGACATCGTCATCGTTGGGTTTGGGCCAATTGTGCAGCGTGGTCTACGCGTGGCGGAGCGACTGCGCGCGGGCGGGCTCTTGGTTGGCGTGGTGAATGCCATCTGGGCGAGTCCGATCGACCACGAGTTGTATCGCCGTCTCGGGCGGAGCACCTCGCTGATCGTCACGCTTGAAGAGAGCGTGGCGGCAGGTGGCTTCGGCGGTGCCGTTATTGAGTCACTCGCCGCGGATCAAGCGGCCACAGGGGAGCCGATTCGCGCAACGATTCTCAGCATTGGCATACCCGCTGGTGCATTCGTAGACCACGGTAGTGTCAGCGACTTGCGGACGCTGATCGGTCTTGATGAGGCTGGGATTGAGCGCCAGATCCGAGCCGCGTGGGAGGCACGCCGCCCTCGTTAATCCTCGGTCGGTACGCCACCCGAGTATTGCCGTGTGAGATGATGAGGGTATGCGCCGCTATGGATTTGTCTACAACCCAACCAACGACCTCGCCCTTGAGGCCTGGGATGAGGCGGCGGGCTGGTGCGCTGCACGCGGCATTGAGTGCTGGGGGTACGCAGCGGACGCTCGCGAAGATATCGCCGCCGCGCTCCCAGGAAGCGAAGTGCTCTTCTCGCTCGGTGGAGACGGCACCTTCTTGCGAGCCGCCGCCGCAGTGGCCGAGCTCGGCACGCCACTCCTCGGCATCAATCTCGGCAAGATCGGTTTCCTCGCCCGTTCAGAGAGTTTCCAGCTCTCAAGTGCCCTTGAGGCGTTCACCGATGGGAAGTGGAGCGTACAGGAGCGCATGGCGCTCCGAGCGACGGTGCAACGCGTCACCGGTGGAGTACGTAGCTTCACTGCGCTTAACGATGTGGTGGTGGCACGCGGTCGCCTTCCGCGTGTAGTCCGACTCGATGTGGCGATTGGCGAGAGCCACCTCGCGACGTACATTGCGGACGGCGTGGTGATCTCATCGCCGACCGGGTCAACTGGATACTCATTCTCGGCAGGGGGGCCCATCCTTGATCCCGTTAGTCGCAACATCATCGTCACGCCGATCGCCGCATACCTCGCGACCCTCCGGTCAGTTGTCGTTCCTGCAGATCAGGTTGTGACCTGCACGGTGGTTGACGGCGAGGAGGCGGTCATCTCCATAGACGGATGGATTGATGAGCCACTCGCTACTGGTGATCGTGTCAGTGTCTCCGCCGCGTCGCACCCCATCCGCTTTGCTGAACTTCATGGCCTCGCCCCCTTCTGGGACCTTGTGCGCCAGAAGGTGGATCTCCTTCCACGGTGAGCGCCGCCAAGCGCGCCGCCAAGAGTGGGTCGCGCATTCTCGAACTGGGCGTCTCTGGGCTCGCAATCATTGACGCCGTGCGCGTGGAGCTTGGTGCAGGTCTCACCGTCCTCACTGGTGAAACCGGAGCGGGGAAGAGTCTCATCGTTGATGCGCTCGCGCTTGCTCGCGGCGCACGCGCAGATACTGACGCGATCAGATCTGGTGAGGCGAAGCTCCGCGTGGATCTTCTATTGAGCGCAGACGGCGAAGAGCAGATCATTGTCCGAGAGGTTCATAGCGAAGGTCGCTCGGTCGCTCGCATGAATGATGAGCTCGTGACCCTCGCAAAGTTGAGCAGCGACGTTGCGCCGCGCATTGAGATTCACGGGCAGCATGATCAGCAACGTCTCGGAGATCGAGGTCGTCAGCGTGATCTTCTCGATCGCTGGTCGGAGAGCCTCGAGTTGCGGGAGGTGATCGGCGCGCTTGTGGGGGAGCGTGAGCGACTCAGGGAGGAGTTTGAGGAGCTCGGCGGCAGTGATGCGCGCCGAGAGGGGCTCCTCGCGATCGCCCGTGCCGAACGAGACGACCTTCTCGCCGCCGGCATCGAGCCAGGTGAAGGGGAGCGCCTCCGTGACGAGCTTCGTCGCGCAACGAGCAGTGATCGAATTCAGTCACTTCGATCAGAGATCCTTGCCCTCCTCGATGCCGACGACGAGAGTCTGCGCGCACGATCCCGACTCCTCGATCGGAGCGCACGAGAGCTGTTGAAGCTTGATCCAGGTAGTGCTTCGCTCGCTGAGCGCATCAGTGCGCTTGCGGTAGAGATTGACGATCTGGCTCGTGAGACTGCGCGGGGCGAGTTGGCCGATGCGCCAACCCGCCCCGTTGCTGAACTTGAGGAGCGGCTCGGACTGATCCTTTCGCTTGAGCGAAGGTTCCGCACAGACGAAGCGGGACTTGCCGATGCGCTGGAGCGTGCGGAGCGTGAAGTTGCACGACTTGAGGGCGCTTCGGCACGGCAGGTTCAGATTGTTGCTGAGCGACAGGCGCTCGCGGAGCAGATTGGCAGAGAGGCTGCACGACTGCGAGCCGCGCGAACAGCTGGCGCGGCACGACTTCGGACGGCGGTCAATCGTGCACTCGAGGCACTCGCACTCCCCCCAACCTTTGAGATCTCAATAGCGCCACGTGCTGGGAGTGGAGAGGATCCAATCGTCGACGGCGAACCGTGTCTGGTGGATCGCAGCGGTGGGGACGAGGTGGAATATCTCTTTGCGCCGAACGCAGGGGAGCCCGCCGCTCCGATCGCAAAGATCGCCTCAGGTGGTGAGCTCAGTCGCGTCTCACTTGCGCTGGAGGAGGCGCTGAGCGACGCGAGCGAGGCGCGCACGCTCGTCTTTGACGAGATCGATGCAGGGCTCGGTGGTCGAGCTGGAGAGACGCTTGGGAGGAGCCTGAAGCGAATCGCCACACAACATCAGGTACTTTGTGTGACCCACCTTCCGCAGGTTGCTGCACAGGCCGATGTGCACCTCCAGGTTCGCAAGCGCGAAGAGGGTGGGCGTACGATCACCGAGGTGCGCCGCCTCACTGGGGATGAGCGCATGCGCGAACTTGCCTCCATGCTTGCGGGCGATGGTGCAGGGAGCGGTGCAGAGGCGGCCGCACGAGAGCTCTTGGCGAAGGCGGGCCAGAGCGGAACATGAGTGGTGGTCTCGCAACGAGCCCACTCGATCGCATCATTGAATCATGTCTCGTCTACCTGAGCGTTGAGCGAAACCTCTCTCCGCGCACTCTGGAAGCGTATCGCGGTGACTATCGAGCCTTTGCGGCGTCGCTCGGGCCGGGCGACGCCTGGCGCAGCGATGCAAAGGCGGCACAGGCCTGGCTGGCGAGCGCGAACGTTGCAGTCTCTACAACGCGCCGCCGAGCTGCGGCACTGCGCGTGCTCTATCGGTTTGCTGAAGGGGAAGGGGCGTTGACACGGTCAATCAGCGCAGAGATTGATCTTCCTCGGACGCGCCGTAGCCTCCCTGCAGTGTTGCGCTTAGAAGATGTGGAGCGACTCCTACGGGAACTTGCAACGGAGCAGGGAACTGGTGACCTTTCGCGCGCAGATGCGCAACGTGCGCACGCGCTAGGCGAGGCCCTGTACGGGTCGGGTGGACGAGTCAGCGAGATCGTTGCGCTCGATCTTGACAGAGCGGATCTGGAAGATGGAAGCGTTCGACTCTATGGGAAGGGGCGCCGTGAGCGAGTCGTGCCCATTGGCGAGCCGGCGGTTGATGCCATCAGGAAGTACTGCGTAGATGGTCGTGAAGTACACGCCTCATCCAAAGCACGACGCAGTCGAGCTGAGGCGGAGCCGAACGCGCTCTTCCTCTCGCATGGTGGCGTACGTCTCCGACGCGAATCGGCGTGGGGCACGATTCGTGCGGCGGCGAACCGCGCTGGGCTCGGGAGCGAGATCCACCCGCACACCCTTCGTCACTCCTTTGCCACGCACCTCCTCGACGGTGGCGCAGACCTACGTGTGGTTCAAGAGTTGCTCGGCCACGCTGATATCTCCACGACGCAGCTATACACGCACCTCCTCGGGAGTCATGTGCGTGATGCATACAAGCGAGCGCACCCCCGAGCGTAAGCGGCTACCATTACGAAATGGATGCAGCAACGCTCGGCCCACTTGTTGCTGCTCTGCTGCTGCTCCTCATCAGTTTCCCAGTGCATGAGGCGGCGCACGCGACAGCAGCGTGGAAGCTAGGAGACGGACACGCGCGAGCGCTCGGCCGTGTCTCCCTGAATCCTCGACGTCATATTGATCCTCTCGGCGCTGGTCTCCTACTGCTCTCGGCGCTCTCAGGCGGAGGGATGATCGGCTGGGCGAAGCCAACGCCCGTCATGGCGCAAAGTTTGCGCGGAGGAAGCCTCGGCTGGGCGCTTGTAGCCGTAGCGGGGCCGCTCAGCAATCTTGTACTCGCGGCTGCGTCAGCGGCCTTCTACCATCTGCTTGGACGTCCGCCGCTCTCAGACCTTGCAGGGGCGTTGATCGTCTACTTCACGTATTTCAATGCGGGGCTCTTCTTTCTGAACCTGCTCCCGATCCCACCATTTGACGGTCGGGCACTCCTCACTGGCCTTCTCACCCTCGTCTCGCCGCGCCTCGCTGACCTCGTGGAGGGGCTGACCGCATCCCGCTTCGCCTTCCCAGTGGTCATCGTGCTCCTCTTCTTCACGCCGCTTGGGTCAATCCTCGGCGATCTGAGCCTTGGCTTGACCCAGCAACTTCTTGATCCACGATGAACTCACAGACCACGCCCCCGCGAGTCGCGGGAGACGCGTATCCTTCCGAATGAGACGGGAGGGGGAGTAAATGAGTCGGTCGGTTTTGGCGGAGGGGTTTGAACTTCCGGATCCTGCTGCCGCAGATATTGAGGGCGTCGTATTCCGGCGCGAGCAGGGCGGCCTCTTCGGTCGCTCCCGCTCCTATGTGGCGCTCGGAGATTTCAGTGGTCCGTATGGACTCTTGCTCGCACTCATTGAGCGCGACGAACTCGACGTCTGTCGCGTTCCGCTCGCGCCATTCGCTGATGAGTTCCTTCGTTTCTTCGCGGAGATCCCCGACGACCGGCTCGAAACCCTTTCCGCCTTTGTTTCGGTCGCAGCACAGCTGATTGTCCTCAAGAGTCGTGCGCTTCTGCCGCGGCCGATTGCCAATCAGGGGCTCGAGGCACACGATCTTGACGATGCTGATGAGGCGGTGGACCTGCGTGCGCGACTCCTGCGGTACCGGGTCTTCCGTGATGCCGCTCGGGTACTCGGTGCGCGCCTGCAGTCGCCGCTCTGGCAGCGCGAGCAGCCAACGCGCCTCCTGCCGCAACCGAAGCCTGTCTTCTCGGAACCGTTGACCCCAGTCATCTCGGATCCAAAACGGCTGGTACGTGCCGCCACTCGCATTGCACTGCGCCGCCGCCCACTTGCTGATCTCGCGCTGGCGCCCGTGGGGTTGAAGGTGTCAATCGGCGATCGCCTTTCGGCCATTCGGGAGGCGGTCCGAGAGCGCGGGTTGAGCGGAGTGAACCTCGAGTCACTCCTGGGAGACCGGCGTGATCGTTCATTTATTGCAGTGACCTTCCTCGCTCTTCTAGAGTTGGCCAAGCGGCGTGAGGTTGAGGTGGCGCAAGAGTCGCTCTGGGGGCCAATCATCATCACGGAGAGATCGCCTGAGAGCGCTCCTGAAGGCGTGCATGCGTAAGGGGGGAGAATGAGCACCGAGAAGAGGGCGGGAGCGGCGCTTCCTGAGCGAACGCATCCTGCAACCCCTGCTGATCTGGAAGCGCTCCTCTTCGTGGTTGATCGGCCACTGACGAGGAGAGAGGCGGCGAAGCTCCTTGAGGTGGACCGCGCGGCGCTCGATCGCTTGGTTGCCGAGCTTCAGACGACGCTGGCGGGACGCGGAATCACGCTGCTCGTCCACGGTGATGAGCTCCAGCTTACGAGTGGGCCCGAACAGGCTCGCGCCGTGCTGGCATGGATTGGAACTGGTGGTTCCGATATGACTGCTGCGCCACTTGAGACCCTGACCGTAATCGCGTATCGGCAGCCGGTGACCAAGGCCGGCATCGAAGAGATTCGCGGCGTCGATGCCGACTATGCCCTTCGCGTGCTCCTTGAGCGCGGCCTCGTTGAAGAGGTTGATCGTCTGGAGACTGCTGGGCGTCCGCACCGCTACGCAACCACGATGGAGTTCCTGCGCAAGTTCGGACTCTCCTCACTCAGTGACCTTCCGCCCCTTGAGGGGGATGCCGCCTCAATCCTGAACTTGCAACTTTCGAGTGAGGAGCTTCCACCCCGTGACGCATCTCCTGCGGGTGGTCCAACGACGCCAGCTGACGAAGGAGCCCTCGCTGACTGATCTGATCCGCGTCAATGTGCTCGTGGCGGAGCGCTCGGGTCTCTCTCGTCGCGGCGCGGATGCAGCGATTGCGGCGGCGCGCGTGACGAGTGCCGGTCGAACCGTGCTCCTTGGTGAACGTCTTGAGCCGAGCTCGCTCCTAGAACTTGACGGGAAGGCGCTCGCGGCGCGTCGTGGGACCTCCGCCGACGCTTCTGATCCACTTGCCGGCGCGGAGATGCTCGCGTGGCATAAGCCATGGGGGGTGACAACCACGCACGCGGATCCGCATGCTGAGATCACCCTGCCACAGGCGCTTACGCCGCTTCTCGGTGAGGCACGCGCGGCTCGTATGCTCTCCATCGGACGGCTCGACCGAGAGAGTGAAGGGCTGCTGCTCCTCACACCTGAGCGTCGACTCGTCTCCCCCATTGCACACCCACGGGCAGGACTTCAACGCGGGTACGCGGTGATGTGCGATCTACCGCTCGGACACGCCGAGCAGACACGGCTGCGCGCTGGCATTCGGCTGACGGACGGTTGGGCCCGCGCGCTCGATGCGCGGGAGATCCGCCCCGAGGATCGGCTTCCGGAGGATGTGCTTGATGACGGATCGGACCCTGCGCAGTGGAGCTACGTTTCACTCGGAGAAGGGCGACACCATGAAGTGCGCAGGCTCTATGGAGCGATCGGGCGACCGGTGCGTCGATTGATTCGAATATCGTTCGGGCCCGTGCACCTTGCGAACATTCCCGTTGGCGGTGCACGTCCACTCGAGGTTGCAGAGCGAGCGGAACTCGGAAACGTCGTGCTCGCATCGGCAAGTCGTGCACCGGTGCGGCCGTGACGCAGATCGCCATTGATGGACCCGCGTCAAGTGGAAAGAGCAGCGTTGGGATTCGAGTTGCGAGGGTCTTCGGATACGGCTTCTTAGATACGGGACTGCTCTACCGGGCGGTCACCCGGGCGGCACTGGATACCGGGCTCGCTACCCAAGGGTCGGATGATGGTGCGGTGATAAGCGCTCTCGAATCCGAATCCTTGGTTCAGCTCGCGCATCTCGCTGAAGTTCAACTCGAGAGCGGGAGCGCGAGAATCACTGTTGATGGGAGGCACTTTGAAGCACCTGAGCTCGAGGGCGGAGACGTTGAGCGCGCCGTTGCATCAATTGCAGCGATGCCCAACGTTCGAGCCGCCCTGCGCGCCGTTCAGCGTGAGACTGCAATGCGTGGCGGGGTTGTGCTCGCCGGACGTGACATTGGGACGGTTGTATATCCGGAAGCGCTCCATAAGTTTTACCTCGACGCTTCTGCAGAGACTCGTGCGCTGCGTCGGGCAATCCAGCGAGGTTATCTTGAAGGTTCAGACGAGCACCAGGAAGCGCTGCGAAGCCTCATCGCACGAGACGCAGGGGATCGGAATCGTGCGGTGGCACCACTGCGTGCCGCCGACGACGCACTCTTGATAGCCACCGACTCGCTATCGCTGGATCAGGTCGTGGATCAGATCGTGGAGAGGGTGCGCGCGTCATCACATGTCGCTTGACCGTCCGCCCCTCGGCATGCGCCTCTCGGAGTCATTCGGGGCATGGGCAATTCGTCGCTTGGCTGACGAGATCGCCGTGGAGGGGATGGAGCGCATCCCAAGAGTGGGGCCAGCAATCTTGGTCGGAAACCACATCTCGTGGCTCGACCCAATACTCTTGGCTTGCTGGCTGACGCCATCGACCGGCCGAGCGATCAACTGGATGGGGAAGGCGGAGGCGATGCGCTGGCCCCTTGTCGGTACCTTCCTGCGAGTGAACGGGGTGTTCGGCGTGCGACGAGGCGCTGCAGACCTTGAAGCGTTTCGTTTAGCAGAGGCGGTGCTCCGTGAAGGGAACATCCTCGGGATCTACCCCGAAGGGACGCGCTCACATGACAGTAAGATCGGACCCTTTCGCGACGGCGCGGCACTCCTCGCTCTTCGAAGCGGCGCCCCCGTCATCCCGGTTGCGGTGAGTGGCACCGAGCGACTCTGGCCGCGTGGTGCACTACTCCCGCGACGGGCCGAGACAATCCGCATGCTGATCGGTGAGCCGCGCCGATACACCTACGCGGAAGGTGATCGACCAGCCCTCTCGCTCGTTGCTGAGCAGATGCGAACCTCCGTCGCCGCACTCCTCCCTCACGAGTACCGCCCCTAGCGCCGCAGCGAGGTCCGAGGGCTGACACCCCTGAGCACAATTCTCACTGGGATGGATGGAGTAGGGGATAATCACCCCATGGGAAGCGTCGAGAGCATCAGCATCGCGAAGCGCACTGGTGTCTGCTATGGCGTACGCGAGGCGATTGACAAAGCAAAACTCGCGCGCGCCGAGGGGAAGTCGACGCATACGCTCGGGCACGTGGTGCATAACGAAGGGCTGATCGCCGACTTGCAGGCCCGTGGCATCGAGAGCGTTGAGAGCCTGGACCAGGTCACGGAGGGTGCTGCGATCGTCATTCGCGCGCACGGCGTAACGCCAGAGGTGCTGGCGCGCGCGAACGATCGGGGCCTTGAGGTGATTGACGGTACGTGTACCTGGGTCGTTCAGGAGCACCGAGAGCTCGCGAAGCTCGTGGACGAGGGCTACGAGATCGTCCTCCTTGGAACTCCGCACCACCCGGAGGTTGTCGGCCTACTCGGATTTGCACCCAACGCCATCCTGGTTGACGAAGAGGAGGACTGGAGCAAGATCCCACGCCGAAAGCGCATGGCGCTGATCACGCAGTCAACGCAACCACCCTGGAAGTTTGAGCGGCTCGCCGCCTTCCTCGTCTCCCGGTGTCATGAGTTGAAGGTGCTCAACACGGTGTGCCCCGTCACCATACGGCGCCAAGAGGACACCATGGAGGCGGCGCGATCTGTGGACATGATGGTCGTGGTTGGTGGCAGTAAGAGCGCGAATACCAAGGAGCTCACACGCCTCTGCGAGATCAGTGGGACGCGAGCCCTTCAAATTGAGTCCGCAGCAGAGCTCACCGACTCCGCTCCGTTCGACGGTGCGACGCGCGTCGGTGTGACTGGCGGCACGAGCACGCCAATTGAGGATCTTGAGCGCGTCGCTGCGCGGATCGCCGAACTCGCCGGCACCGAATCGGTAAGGCTGCGAGCGAACGACATCGCACGAGAGGCTCTCGCCTCGGCTGCAACGCCACAGTATCGAACAACCTCAATCACCGAACCGAGCGCGCGATGAGCCGTCGCAAGGCTGCTGATGAGGCCGCGGTGCAAGAGCGCCTGCCGCTCGTTGCCCTGGTGGGTCGCCCGAATGTCGGGAAGAGCACCCTCTTCAATCGCTTCGTCGGCGAACGACGTGCCGTCGTTGAGGACCGCGCTGGAACCACAAGGGATCGCCTCATATCTATTGCGGAATGGAACGGTTTCAAGTTTCGCCTCGTCGACACAGGGGGGATGCAGCCTGCGCAGGGAGATGTGATCGATGTGGCCGTGCAAGACCAGGCACGCATGGCGGTCGCGAGTGCCGACTTGATCATCCTGGTCGTAGATGCGGCGACCGGACCCAACCCTGGCGACGCGGAAGTCGCGCAGCTGCTGCGGAAGAGTGGAAAACCGATCCTCCTCGTGGCAAATAAGGCCGATAACATCGAACGGGAGCAGGCCTCTCACGAGTTCGCTTCACTCGGCTTTGATGCGATCTACCCAGTGAGCGCCCAGCACGGCTCTGGTTCGGGGGATCTCCTAGACGTGTTGATTGAGAGTCTGCGAAGCCTGCCGCCAGAGAGTGGCCTTCCGACTCGCGAGGGGGAGGTGACGGTGGCAATCGTCGGTCGTCCAAACGTCGGGAAGTCGAGCCTCTTGAATCAGCTTCTTGGTGAAGAGCGCACCGTGGTAAGCAACGTCCCAGGGACCACGCGAGACGCCATTGATGATCACATTGACCATGCAGGTCGCTACATCACACTTGTCGATACTGCCGGGATCAAGAGGCGAGGCAAGATCGCTGCAGGGCCTGTTGCCGAAAAGTATGCAACGGTGCGCTCCGTGGCCGCGCTCGATCGCGCGGATGTTGCACTCCTGCTTATTGATGCCTCCATTGGCCTTCAGGCGCAGGACCTACACATTGCCGGGTCCGTCATTGACGCGGGGAAGGGTCTCGTGATTGTCATGAACAAGTGGGACCTTGTTGAGAAAGATGGCTTCACATTCGATACGGCGATGGGCCTGCTTCGTCGCCAGGCGCCGTTTCTTGACTTCGCCCCGATCCTCTCGATCTCTGCGCTTACCGGGCTGCGCGCAACGAAAGTGCTCGATGCGGCGATCGCTGCGGCGGATGCGCGCCAGTTGCGCATCCCAACTGGCGCACTGAACCGCCTCGTTGCGGAGGCGGTGGCACGCCAAGAGCCAGCGCACAGCGGCAGCAAGCGTCCGAAGATCCTCTATGCCGCGCAGGCGGCGACACCACCGCCAACGTTCGTCCTCTTCGCCCGGAACGCGGCGCAAGTGCACTTCAGCTGGCAGCGCTTCCTTGAGAATCAGATTCGAGATCGGTACCCCCTGACGGGCACACCCATCCGCATCGTGGTGCGAGAGCGAGCGGCGGAGGAGGGTCGTGAGCGCGGGCGCTCAGGTGGTCGCGCAGGGAGTCGGAGTCGATGATTCGCATCCTTGGCGCCGGCGCGTGGGGGAGCGCGCTCGCCGTCCTCCTCGGTCATCCGCGCGATGGTGCGGCACCGGAAACCTTCGAGTTGATCGCCCACACTGCGGCCGAAGCGTCTGAGATTGGCACCCAGCATACGAATGCCCGCCGGCTTCCTGGGGTCACGCTGCCGGCGAGCGTGAGGGTTCGCTCCGTGGAGGAGGATCTTCCACCACTCGGTGCGCGTGATCTACTGATTGTTGCGATTCCGTCCGACGCGATTCGTGGCGCGCTTTCACCTGAAGTTGCTGGCGCGGCGAACGTGGTGATGGCCTCAAAGGGTCTCAGCCGAGGCGGGCAGCGCGTCTCGGAACTCGCGGTTGCTGCGGGGGTGAGCCCAGCACGACTCCTCACCCTATCTGGACCGAACCTCGCGCGCGAGATTGCAACAGGAAAACCGGCCGCCGCCGTGCTTGCCACCCAAGAGGGTCGCCGCGACGAAGTTCTCGCTGCGCTGACTCGTCCAACGTTTCGGATTTATCTCAGTGACGATCCGATCGGCGTTGAGGTTGCAGGTGCACTGAAGAATGTCCTCGCGATCGCGGTGAGCGGTATTCGTTCGCTCGGCTATGGAGAGAATGCGGCGGCCGCACTCCTCTCTCGTGGCGTTGCGGAGATGGCGAGACTTGCAGAGGCATGTGGCGGACGGGCAGAGAGCGCTTTCGGACTCGCTGGCGTGGGAGACCTCGCGCTGACCGCCTCCAATACTGGATCACGCAACGCTCGCCTCGGTGAGCTCCTCGCTTCAGGAATGCCGGTGGGCCGCGCTGTTGAATCCATTGGCGCAACCGTAGAAGGGATCCCTACCGCTCATGGTGCGCTCCTGCTCGCCGCTCGTCTCGGTGTTGAGCTTCCGATCACCGCCGCGGTAGTAGCTGCGCTTGAACACGGAGTCAGTATCGAGCGTCTCGCCGAGGGTCTGCTCGGACGCGCGCCAACGGAAGAGTGGCACTGAGCCTGATTCGATCAGGCTGCTAGAATCGCCGCTCGCAAGGCGCAACGGAGCGTAGCGCAGCTTGGTAGCGCGCTTGCCTGGGGGGCAAGAGGTCGCAGGTTCAAATCCTGTCGCTCCGACCAACACCAGAGCCAATAGAGAAGGCCCGGGGTCACCCCCGGGCCTTCTCTTGTTTAGCGTCGGCGGCGTGCCGCCGTGAGAGGCCTTTTGGTTTAGCGGCCTGAGTTCTTCAGGGTTGCGATCTTCCAAATGAGGAGACCGTAGCCCGGCTTCGCCAGGATGTCCGCAATCGTGTATCCGACCTGCTTCAGCACAAGGCCGTCGCCGGCGCTCAGGCCAAGGTCGCCTGCGATCGTCGGGAGCAGGTACGCGATTGGGTAGACACCCCACGTGGCAAGCAGAACGACTCGGAGCACCTTGAAGATCCCCTGGATCTCCTTGCTCTGCCTCTTGAACGAGGCATCAATACCGCCGAAGAGGTCACGCAAGATCAGGACGAAGAAGATCGTGCTGATAGCGCCCCAGATCGTGCGCGAGGAGTCAAGGACCACGGAGGTCTGATTATCCATCTCGCCGATGTAGCCTGTTGCGATCATGAGGAAGGCATAGAGCACATTCCTCTGGATCAGTTTGCTCTCAACCTTCTTGTCCAGGCGGAGCACGAGGATCAACTCTGCAACAAGGAGTGGCACCGTGAGGAGCCAGTCAACGTAGCGGTAAGCCTCGTTGAACTCGCCGAGCGAACCACCAGCGGTGGCGACCCACGAGTCGAAGATTCGGACGTAGTGGTAGAACGCAATCAGCACAACCGTCGCTGAGAGCGTGACCGCCATCCGGTTTCCTTCCTTCAGTGCTCCGCGTGCGGAGACGAAGAAGAAGAAGCTCGCGCCCATCGATGCGATGGCGAGCGACATGAAGTTGTAGACCAACTGGTATCCCTGTTCTGGACTCATTAAGACCTCCACATATCTGTGCGGCCTCTCTCCGCCGCTGGAGGGATTATGACCCAAAGGGGGGCTTTGTTGTGGAACCGCAACAATCCAGTCCAGCCCGCAGAATGTAACAATACGGCGGTCCAGGTGCGCAGGGACGGCGTGGCGGGCGAGGCGCTACGCTCCCAAAAGGAGGTGTCTATGCCAGCAATCGGGGAATTGACGAGGATTGAACCGGTCCACCTTGCCCGGCTCGAGGCTCAAGGGATCTTCACGACGGGTCTGCTCCTAGAGCGGAGTGAAACCCCTACACGACGCCAGACGCTCGCCGACCAGACAGACGCCACCCTCGCAGATGTTGATGAGTGGCGTGACGAGGCGCTGCTCCTCAACCTCGCCTTTTTCGGGCGCCAGGAGCACCAGCTGCTCGCCGCCGCCGGGATACTCGGCATTCGAGCCCTCGCTGAGAGCGACTGGGATGAGTTTCAGGCGGCCGTGATGCGAGCGACAGCGCTGCTTGGCCGAGCTGCGCCCGACCCGCTCTCCCTGCGATCGTGGTGGGAGCAGGGACGCGTCCTCGTTGACGCGTGAGGGCCGTTCGCCGCGCGGTGCGTCGCATCGGCGTTGCAGGGATCACGCTCCTTGCGCTCCTCTCCCTCACGCTGGGCCTCTTCTTGCTCCCGCCTGTCACGCATCTCTTCCTTGGCGTTGCGGGATCGGCGGAGACACTCAGCATTGACCACGCCGTTGCACGTGCTCTCTCCGATGCGCTTGTGCGCGACCTTCTCGTTGCTGGGGCCTTTGATGTCCCGCTCAACGGTGAACCACTTCTCAGCTTCTCAGAGCGCTCGCACCTTGTGGACGTCGGCGTTCTCTTTCGGATCCTCATGACGGGAGGGGCGCTCGCGTTCTTGGCGCTTGTTGGGCTCTATCGCCGCAATCGGCGCTGGTTTATTGAAGGGCTTCATGACGGAGCGCTGCTGCTCGGCGCGGGGGCCGCCGCGGTTGGAGTCTCGTTCACCGTTGCCTTTGATGCAACCTTCACGTTTGCCCACGAGCTGCTCTTTCCAGCGGGGAACTGGACATTCAATCCAGCGACTGACCGGCTGGTGCAGCTCTATCCAGCGAACTTCTGGGTGTCTGTTGCAATAAGCTTCTGTGCGGTGCTTGTAGGAGCGGCAGCGGTCGGCTTCACAATGGCACGAAGGCGTAGGAGATGACGGGAGAGGCCTATCTCCTGGCGATCCTCGTTTCAATTGTCGGGATTCACGGTATTGCACGACGCTGGAGTCCATGGACGAAGCGCACGGTCGTGCTCCCGGTTGCATTTGCGGTCAGCATTGCATTTCTTCTCGTCGACACGATTGGGCTTGCGAGAGGATGGTTTGCCACCCCCGAGACCGCCACGACACTCGCGCTGCCAGGTGCTGGTCCACTTGGACGCGGATTCCCGTTGGAGGAGCCACTCCTACTCTTCGGCATCTCATCACTCGCGGTGCTGGCTGCTGATCTCGTAGGCCGTGGACGCGTTCAAACCACCAGGACCCTTGGGCTACCTGACGCTGTGAGCTCCGCGCTGATCGGTGCGCTCACGGGCGGAGCGCTCGGAGCGCTGGTGAGCGGTGCAGAGTACACCGTCGCCTCTGCAGCGCTCGCTGGCGCGGGCGCCGCGCTCGTTTGGCCTCTCCTGGTTGCTGATCGCGGATCACAAGCTTCGTTCCTCATGTTCTTGCTCCTCACCGTGATCTTTGACAATCTGCTTTGCCTCAGCGGACTGCTCACGTATCCGCCAGCACCGCGCAGCGGGCTTCTCCTTTGGCTGATGCCGGTTGAGGATCTTCTTTACGCGATTGGACTGGTAGGCGGCGCGTTGAGACTCCGAGCGGAAGTGATGCGGGGAGGGGGGAGTGCATGGAGGATCTTCCTCGCCTCGCGACCGATCTCGTGGGTCAACACTGGGCTCCCATTTCTTGCTGGACTGATCGCTGCCGGCGCTGGTGAGCGCCTCGGCGGCTGGCTTCTTGCACCGCTGCTCTGGTGGGGTGCTGGCTATAACCTCTTCCTCTACGGCATCAATGATCTATACGATCGCGCGAGCGACGCTGAGAACCCACGGAAGGGTGGTGCCGAGGGCGCGTTGCTACAGGAACGGGATCTGCCTCCGCTTCGCGTTGCCCTCTGGGCCGCGGGGGTTCTACCAGCAGGCGTGATGGCGTTCGTGATCCCGGGCGCGGCCGGGCTTGCGCCACTCTGTGCGGTGGGCTTGGCCACCATGTATAGCGCGCCATGGTTTGCCCGTGCTCGCTCTATTCCGATCTTCGACTCGCTGGTCTCGTCGTCCCACTTCCTCCTCCCGCCGATCGCTGGGCTGCTCTTTGCACGTGCGTTCAATGAGGTGTGGTTCTCGTCACTCAGCGCACTCGCCCTATGGGGTTTTGCGAGCCATGCGCTCGGAGCGATACAAGATGTGGACGCGGATCGACGTTCAGGGATCCGCACCATCGCGACCCTGCTCGGTCCATCCCGAACCGCGTGGCTGATCCTCTTGACGTATGTGGCCGCGGCACTCCCGCTCGCAGTTCACACCGAGCCACTTGCCCGTATCGCCGCCATCATTCCGCTACTCAGTGCAGCTTCGGCGGCCCCACTGGTCCGCGCTGCAACTTCATACCGCTCCGCTCGTGCGGCATGGCGCAGGTTCCTCTGGTTGAACGCGCCGCTCGGCGCCGTCGCTTCCATCATCTTGCTTGAGAGTTGGCGCTCATGAAGGAAGCCCCGCTGGAGCGCATTGACGATCTGCTATCGCGCCTGCTTGACCGTGTGACCCCGCTCTCTGCCGAGGTCGTCGACATTGACCTGACGTCGGTAGAGGATCTGCTGGGCAGGGTGCTCGCTTCGCCCCTGCGCGCCGCGGTCAGTCACCCGCCGAGCGACGTCTCGGCGATGGATGGTTGGGCGATTCGCTCTGCTGACATTGAACGTGCGTCTGGACCTGAACCAGTCGTGTTGGCCTGCGTTGGTGACGCTGCAGCGGGTGGATCAGTGGCATCTACGGAACTCGCGCGCGGACAGTGCAGAAGGATCGCGACCGGCGCGACGATCCCTCCCGGTGCCGACTGCGTGGTTCCTGTGGAGCGGAGCCACCTAGCAGATCCTCGACACGGCTCGGCGCCGCTTGCGCGCAGTCCCGCCACCCTTCCTTCATCCGTTTGGTTTACTGCGCCGCTCGCGATCGGTGCACACATTCGAAGGCGAGGGGAGGACATGAAAGTGTCGGACCAGCTTGCGGAGGCCGGTTCACTGATCGATGCCGCACTCCTTTCAGTCATCTATACGAGTGGCGCGAGGGACCTTCGGCTCTATCCGCGACCTCGTGTTGCAATTCTTACGAGCGGTGACGAACTCTCTAACACGGCGGGTTCGACGCAGATACGTGACAGCAACGGTCCTGCGCTCTCTGCACTGGTGATGAGCGAGGGTGCGCAGGTGGTGTCAGTTACGAACGTTGGAGATGATGCAGCCGCGACCCAGGCAGCCGTGGAGCGTCTCAGTCCCCTGTGTGATGTGTTGGTGACCTCAGGAGGTGTCAGTGTTGGCGCGCATGATCACGTTGGTGCGGCGCTGGAGTCGCACTTTGATTTGATCGCCTGGCGCGCGGCAATTCAGCCTGGGAAACCACTCGTAGTAGGGGAGCGCCGCTCAGGCGCACCCGGCGCCAAGTTCGCCCTCGGCGTCCCTGGCAATCCGGTCAGCGCATTCGTCATTGGCGTTGAAGTGCTCCTGCCACTGATTCGGACCCTCGCTGGCAGGCCTGCGTATGGCGTTGAGCTTGAGGGTGTCTTAGAGGAAGAGGTGAAGAGTCCAATCGGGCGACGCTCGTTCTTGAGGCTCGCCGCGCTGCGCACATCGAGCGGCGATCTTGATCGTGATTTAGCGGGTCGGATCCGCGTACGACTTGCCGGTGGTCAGGGGAGTCATCAGACCGCACCGCTCGCAGCATGCGATGCGCTTGGGGTCGTCCCCGAAGAGGTTGGGTCGCTCGCGGTGGGTGCGGCTATT
>JACCDP010045456.1_pt1 | contig 54433 bp, 59 predicted proteins | sample 7445841 | NCBI WGS metagenome assembly JACCDP01 (sample SAMN15323441, study PRJNA562643) | freshwater metagenome | isolation source: river surface water | place: USA:Blue River Watershed | collected 2017-08-17 | reverse complement strand
GGGAGGGCATCCCCAAAGTAACGCTACAGGAGTTGAAGCCTCTACTCTACTTGGTGCAAACCTGGTTGAGCAAGTTTTGACGATGAATGTAGAATCCCCGTGTCTTTAGACCGGGGAGTGTCAAGATACATCTTTTCTGCCAACGCTTCACTACAGTTCATATATTCCTCAACGCTGACCAACTACTAGCAATAGGCATTCTCCAACCAGTCCCAAAAGCGCGGTCAGTGATTTTTAATCCCGGTGCAGCTTGTCGGCGTTTAAATTCCGCACGGGATAATAATTGTAATACCCTATCTACAATTGCCGGTTCATGACCTGCGGTAATAATTTCTGCTGCTGACTGATGTTGATGAATCAAACGGTCGAGAATATCATCTAAAATTTCATAAGGTGGAAGGGAGTCTTGGTCAACCTGACCCGGTTTAAGTTCCGCGCTGGGTGCTTTGGTAAGAATGTTTGCGGGAATAACTTCTTCTTGTTGATAAGAATTTAACCATTTACAGAGGGAATAAACGCGGGTTTTAGGAACATCAGCAATAACTGATAAACCGCCATTCATATCACCATAAAGAGTGCAATAACCAACAGCAACTTCCGATTTATTACCAGTAGATAAAAGCAGATAACCGAATTTATTAGAAATTGCCATTAATAAATTACCACGAATGCGAGATTGCAGATTTTCTTCCGCAATCCCAAATTCTGTCCCAGCAAATAAATCATCTAGGGACTTATCAAAACTTTGCATTAATTCCCCAATAGGTAAAATCTGGGTTTTAATATCTAAATTTTCTGCCAATGCTAAGGCATCACTAATAGAATGTTCTGAACTATAGGGAGAAGGCATTAATATACCCATGACATTTTCTTTCCCTAATGCCGCAGTAGCAATGGCCGCTACTAAAGCAGAATCAACTCCCCCACTTAAACCTAACAATACTTTAGAAAAACGACATTTACCCACATAATCTTTCACTCCCAAAACTAAAGCATTCCAAATTTCCTTATCTTCACATTCATCAATAGGTGAAATATTACTTAATTCTAAATCTTGTTGATTACTATTAAATTCAACAGTCAAAAAATCAGATGTAAACCCCTTAGCGCGACCAACAATTTCCCCTTGTTTATTTAAAGCAAAGCTGCGACCATCAAAAATTAAATCATCATTTCCGCCAACTTGGTTAGTATAAATAATTGGTTGTTGAAAATTAACTACACTATGTTTTAACATCGCTTCTCGTAGATGTTGTTTACCAAGGGTATAGGGTGAAGCAGATAAATTCACAATTAAATCTACCCCTAAATTTGCTAAATCAGCAATCGGATTAACTGCGTAGCTCCGTTTACCCCAAAATTCTTCATCATTCCATAAATCTTCGCAAATTGTCACACCAATATTGAGATCATCTAATTTAAAATAATTTGCCTGTAGTCCTGGTTCAAAATAACGGTTTTCATCAAAAACATCGTAAGTAGGTAATAGTCTTTTATGGAAAAATTGCTGAATTTTTCCATTTTCTAATAAAGCAATGCTATTAAATAAATTTTTCTCACCCGTAACGTGTGCTTGGGAATTTTTAACCACAGTTCCCACCAATACAGCCAAATTTGCAGGTAAATCTTTAGCTAATTTTTGCAATGTCTGATCCATTACTTCTACAAAACTAGGATTAAGTAATAAATCTCTAGGTGGATAACCACAAATAGATAATTCAGGTGTTAATAATAACCGGATATTTTCTGATGCTGCTTGTTGTGACATTTCCAGAATTTTTTGGGCATTCCCAGGTAAGTCACCAATAATAGGATTAATTTGAGCGATCGCAATTTTCATAATTTATCTGTGTCTATTTGCGTTCATCTGTGTTCAATTATTCTTGCCTCTTGCCTTCTTCAAATAAACACTAAGGGTTTATCTTTAAATGGTGCAAAAGCTTCCTTATCAAACCTATACAAACTTGCAGGACGACCTGCACCTCTTGATACTTTAATTCCAGTATCGGATAAAAAACCTAATTTTAGTAACCGCGCTCGAAAATTAGAATAATCTGCAAAGTTTTCGCCTAAAACGGTGGTATATAGTTGATATAAATCGTTTAGGGTAAAATTTTCTGGTAACACTTCAAAAGCGACGGGACTATATTCTAATTTGTTTTTTAATCTTCTATGTCCATAGGTAATAACTTCATTATGGTCAAATGCTAATTGGGGCAATTGTCTGACGGGATACCAAGCAATACCCGCAACTTTATCAGCAATTAATTCTGCTTCTTCAAATCGAACTAAGGCAAAATAACTAACTGATAAATAACGAACTCCATAGCTATCAATTTGTTCTCTGGGGTCACGGTTGGGGCCTCCAAAAGTATAAAGTTGTTCTAAATAAAGATTATTTACCTTTATTTTCTCAGCCATAATGCGATAAGCAGCATCTTCTAATGATTCTCCTTGACGGACTAAAGTACCGGGAAGACTCCAAGAGTTTAAAAATGGTTCTTGCTGTCGCATGACTAAGAGAACTAATAGCCGATTTTGGGCAGTATCTACAGAAAAAATCACATTATCAACACCAACTTTAAAGTCAGCTAAAGGTTGTTGATTTGTGGAGGTTAAAATCTTTTTTTGGTTACGTATTGGCATTCGTACAAATGCTGTTGATGAATGTAGGCAATGACAGGAGGTGTGAGAGTGTTAATATCGCCTTGTTCACGAAAAGCGGTAGAGGAAACATCTAAACCGATTAAATTTGCAATTTGAATTTTTCCTCCTATTTGTTTAACCTTCTCTAAACTAGAATTATCTATTACATATCCTGGTCTGGGAATTACCAGTAATTGCACCTGCTGTAATAAATCTTCAACATGATACCAGCGCGGCAATTGATTAACTAAATCAGCCCCAATTACTAAGGTATATTCAATATTTTCTCCCCATTTTAATTTTGCTTTACCTACAGTTTCTATGGTTTTCCAACTACTTAAATCCTGTTCTAAGGCAATGTTTTGGTGAGCAACGTTGATATCTTTAATTAACAGTTCTAACATTGCTGCCCTATGTGGTAAAGGGGTTTGTTGAGACTTCAAAGGATTATCTGCTGCCCATACAGCTACCCAATCATAATGTTTAGATAGCCACTTGAGAATTATTAAATGTCCAGCAGTTGGCGGATCGGCACTTGTACCAAATAAGGCTATTTTCATGATTTTTGATTCTGCTTTTTTGCAATTTTTAGAGTAATTCAAACGAACCGCAGAGGGCGCAGAGGTAAGAGTAATTATATTAATTTATCTTTTGTTTTCATTTTGTTTGTCAATTTCTGTAATGGTTCTGATATTTGAATTTTGACGGAAGTGGGATTTTCTAATCTTCTTGTTTTTGCTGGTAAACTAGCAACTGATGCCGCAGTTCGTTGACGAATGATTGTTAAAGTTTCTGGTGTTTGTAATTGTTGACCTGCTTTAATTACTAACTGCAATAAAGATTTTTCATGGTCAGATTTTTCTTCTGTTAAGCCTAATCTATCTTTATGTATTTTACCATCTAAGAAGGATCTAAAAATTTGTTTTTTACCTGGATAAGTGAATTTACCACTTGATTCTTTCATGACGGGAATTCCTTCAATGTCTACAAGTTTATAAACTCCATTGACTGGTGAACCTGTAACTAATTTTGTCCCTAGTCCATAACTATCAATTTCTGCTCCTTCTTGTTTAAGTCGGCTAATTTCCCATTCGTCTAAATCACCACTGGCAAATATTGAGATATTCGGTAAGAGCGATCGCACTTGTTTTGATAAACTAACTAAATCTCCAGAATCTAATCTGACTCCAGATAATTCCATCTTGCCAGTATTGACTTTTTCTGCTAATTTCTCCGCCGCCGCAACGGTGTCATAAGTATCAATTAATAATGGCGCACCGGGAAAATATTGATGAAATGCTGTAAAAGCTTTTTCTTCACTCCCTTCTAGCGCTGATAAGGCCATAACTAAAGCGTGCGCCATCGTACCACTCGGTTTTTGTCCTAGTTGTAGTGCTGCTAATACATTGGAAGTGGCATCTAAACCACCTGCTAAAGCTGCCCGTGCCGCCCATAATGAGGCTTGGGGACTAAAAGCCCTGCGTGTACCAAATTCTAAAAGTGTGGCTTTTTCTCCGGCTATATCCCGTAATCTTGCGGCTTTAGTAGCAATTAAAGTTTGATAATTCAGAGTATTTAAAAGATATGTTTCTACTATTTGCGCTTGCCATAAAGGCGCTTCTACTCGCAATAGGGGTTCATTGGCAAATACTGCTGTCCCTTCGGGAACTGCCCACACATCTCCAGTAAAACAACCCTCTCTTAAAAGTTGCCAAAAACTCTTCGGTGCATGACTAAAAATTCCCGTTTTCTGCAAAGCGGCAATTTGCAAGTCATTAAATCGGAATTTAGTCAAATATTCCAAAGCTTGCGCTAAACCCATGGCTATTAAATATCCAAAACCATCGGGTAAGCGTCTGACAAATAATTCAAAACTGGCAATTTTATTTTCTATGCCTTGACCCACATAACAAGCTGTCATTGTTAGCTGGTAAAGGTCTGTTAGCAAGCTGTAGTTCTCCGAACTGAGATTTAGTTCGGGATTTTGATTACTTTTGATTTCATAGTCTATTTCTGGGAACGTTGTCATCGGAAACTCCCCTATGAAGAATGCTGTGTACATTTATGGTAATATTCACCATAACTAATGTCAAGCCCTAATTAAAAAATAGTGGCAAATTCCCCAAAAGCCTATATGTACAAGGATATTGAACTCTGATTTTGTAATTATTTTACATTTCTTAATAGTAAGTAATGATTATTTTCCTCTATAAATATCAGATTATGAATTTTCAGTTACAATTAGAATCAAAGAAAAAAGTTAAGCAACTCACGATTATAAAGTATTGCAAAGTTATCTAAAAAAATATTCTATTTAGTGTAGATATGTGGAGAATATGAGTAAATAGATTCCAATCAGATTAAGGTATGAATATCACCAATTAAAAGACACAAAAAAAAGGGGATTAATATTATGGCTATCTCTAAAAGCTTTGCTAATATGGCTCAATTTATTTCTGAAGCCTTTATGCGGATTTTCACCCCTGCGAATGATGCCTATCCTGTGATTGGGGTACAGCCTTTTACGGGTAATATTTATAAAAAGGGTAAAGCAGTTTGGTAGATATTGAATTAGTTTTGATGAAAAATATCCCCAATTTCTTCAAGAAGTTGGGGATTTAAATAAGTGAGCAACATAAAATCAAACTCTGACTTTTCCTTATCCTAAAGTCTAACCGCCTATTTCTCGTAGCATGGCTTGTACTCTCTCTGCACCTTCGGTATCATTTCCGCGCCGATATAAAGTCAGGGCTTTTCGCAAAACCTTGTTAGCTTGTGGAGTTTGTCGTTTCTGTTTAAACATTGCACCAATTAATTCATAGGTGCGGGGGTTATTTTTATCTAGATTAACGGCTTTTTCATAAGCCCAAAGTGCTGATTGATAATCACCTAAACTTGTTTGTGCTACTCCCAATCCTAAATAAGCACTAAGATTATTTCGGTTTAATTGAATAGCACGACGATAAGCTTCTTTTGCACCTTTGTTATCTTTCGTACTACTTTTGATATAACCAACAGCATAGTAAAAATCACTATTATTAGGATTAATAGCAATAGCGCGACGATAGGCGGCTAAAGCTGGGGGAAAATTACCTTCTTGAATATATAAGTACCCAATAGCCGCATGAATTTTGGCATTTCTGGGATCTAGTGGTATTGCTTTTTGATAAACTGCGATCGCTCCATTATAATCTTTAGCATCTACGAGTCTTTTACCTTCTTGGATCAGGTTTTTTAACTCGGAATTTTTAGCTTGTACTAATAATACCTCAGCTTTTACTACTACAGGTATGCTAGTCAGTAAACATCCTAACAAGAGGAAATTTAACAGCAATAATGTTTTTTTCACTACGGTTATTTCCTTAAATGTATTAACTGGATTAACTGGTTTTTGTTTGTACATTAAAACAAAAAAAAATTTATTTGTAATCTGTATTTATGGACTTTAGTAAGATTTTAATAAAAACATTAATAATTAATTAAATTTCTTCACATCTTCACTATTATAGCAATATTTAATGATAAGCTGTTAACTAGATAGGACTTACGTAACTGGCACATTGGTAGGATGCGGTTCGGCAAGCTCACCAACCACGTCAGATAACATAAATCATGTAAATAAACATATTCTTGATATCTGACGCACCCTACAACAGATTTTTTTTGTGTGACACTTGCGGAAGTCCTGTAGATAATTTTTACAGTTAAAAACTTAGATACTCAAATAAGTAAAACTATGCTTATAACCACTACAGATGTCATCCAAGGTGCTGTAATTCAGTCATATTTAGGTGTTGTTACCGCAGAAGTTGTCTATGGTAGCAATTTCCTGCGGGATTTTTTAGCCAGTATTCGGGATATTGTCGGTGGACGCACTGGCAGTTATGAGCGTCTGTTTGAGGAAGGACAACGGAAAGCACTAGAAGAGTTAGAACAAAGAGCGCAACGCTTAGGAGCAGATGCGGTTGTTGGTATTGCTGTTGATACAGGTACAATTAACGTTGATCAATCTGGGGTTTTATTAGTAATTACAGCGACGGGTACAGCCGTTAAAATCCGTTAATATTGGGCTAATTTTTGAGTTTTTACACATTGACCGGGAATTTTAGATTAAAAAAATTTGCTACAAGTTCCGTCCTTGAGGACAGAAAAATTCTCAATCTAAAATCTAAAATCGTAAATCCAAAATCCAGTAACTTATCTAGCAATTTATAACTAAAGAAAGAGTAAATAACTCTTTCTACTGATAGATATTTAAAATCAGAATTCGCAATTTAATTTTAAACATAACCATAAAAAAGTTGAGCAGAAAAAATTCACAACCAAAAATTTTTTCCTTCTAGAAAATCATACTAAGACTGATGCAGAAGTTACTTAAAAACGAACCACTCCAGACACAGATTTCACGGAGAAATAAGGGTTTGAGAGATATTTTGCGTAAGTCCTGTCATACAATACATGAGCAACTTTGCTATAATAGCAAGGGAGATAAATACCTATGTCATACGTAAATCGGGTAGGTGAGGAAATTAGTCCTCCTGAGTCTTTGATAACTAGTAGAGTAACTGAATATCGGGATCGTGTGCGTTGGGGTCCAATTATTTCTGGTGTATTGGTGGCTTTAGCAACTCAATTAATATTGAGTTCTTTATTTAGCGCCTTTGGTGCAGAGAGAATTGCCCAATCTTTAGCACCGAGAACAATCACCCCTAATATTATTAGTAATGTGGGAATTTGGTCAACAATTGCTTTATTGTTGTCTTTATTTCTAGGTGCTTGGATCACAATCCGTGCTTGCGGACCCATGCACCGAGATACAGCCGTGCTTAACGGTGCAATTCTTTGGGCAACCACTCTAGCGGTTAGTTCTTTTCTGTTAGCAAATGGAGTCTTAGGTGCTTTTGGTTTAGCTGCTTATAATGCCACAGAAGTTATTAATCAACTACAGCAACAAGGTACTGTTATAGCACCGAATATACCTGCCTTAACTGCTGAACAAACTCGTGATATTGCGGCTGCAACTTCGAGAACTTTGTGGTGGTTTGTCTTTGGTTCTTTGTTAGGTTTACTTGCTTCTATCATGGGAGCAATAGCAGGTATGCGTACCATAAGAACTAATAATTATAATTCTTGAAATTTTAATTTAATCTATAGCCAATTCTAAATAGGTTATGAACACAAAGATCCTCGACTTCTTTTAAGATGTCGGGGATCTAGACTAAATTAGAATTGTAATTTTTTGCTAAGATTTCATTAAATAATTAGAAAATATGCTATTTTTAAAGGAAAATTATTGTTTAATTTTCCTCAAAATAATGTCTAATTTTAATAACTACATCCAAGATTTACAAAAAAATATCAAACACGGTGGAGAACGGAGTCATTACCCTAGCTTAGAACGGCTGATAGAGAGTTTAAATATTGGTATTAATACCACAATTGAAGCAAAAGGTAATCAAGCAGGAATACCCGATTTAACTATTAGAAAAAATGACCGTATTCTCGGATACATAGAAGCGAAAGATATCAATATTGATTTAAGTAAAATAGAAAAAACTGAACAAATTAAACGTTATTTAGAATCAAACATTGGCTATAATTTAATTATAACTAATTATCTAGAATTTCGTTGGTATGTAGATGGAGAATGTGAAAAAACTGCTAAATTAGCTAATTTAGAACAAGGTCAACTTATTCTCGTTAGTGATTTACAACCAATCACCGAATTACTCCAATCATTTATTAATCAAAAAGCTAAAGACATTAATAACTATGATGATTTGGCTAAGGAAATGGCAGCTTATACAAAAACCATTAGAAATGCCATTCAATCATCTTTAGAAATCGAAACAACAATAGAAGAATTAACTCAACTAAAAGAAACATTTAAAAAATTACTTCTTTTAGATATAGATAATGATAAATTTGCGGATATGTACGCCCAAACTATTGCTTATGGGTTATTTACCGCAAAAATTTGTCATGCACAAAACCCTGGAGAATTTGCATTTAACAGAACTACAGCAAGTATTTATATTAGTGATAAAATTCCCTTTTTAAAAGGTTTATTTGATTTAGTTTTAGGAACTGATAGCGTTAGTAAAATTCACAAATCAACGGAAAATTTAATAGACCTATTTAACACCATAGACATGACCAATATTTTAGAAAATTTTGGTCGAGAAACCCGCACAGAAGACCCAGTTATTCACTTTTATGAAACATTTTTAGCAGCTTATCAAGCATCATTAAGAAAAAGTCGAGGAGTTTATTATACTCCTGAACCTGTAGTTAATTTTATAGTGCGTGCAGTTAATGATATTTTAGTAGATAGAACAATTTTTGATTTAGAATATGGTTTAGGAAATAGAAGAGTAACAATTCTTGACCCTGCAACGGGAACAGGAACATTTTTATATGCAGTTATTAAACAAATTCGTGATAATTTTGCTAAATATGGTGTTGATAGATGGAATAATTTTCTCAGAGATGCAGAACTTTTAAAGCGGCTTTTTGGTTTTGAGTTATTGATGACTCCTTATACCATAGCACATTTAAAATTAGGATTATTGTTAGGAGATTTAGGTTATAAATTTGCCTCTGAAGAAAGATTAAAAATTTATTTAACCAATGCTTTGGAAGCAGGTATAAAACAAGGTGATTTAATTCCTGGTATCACGCAAATTATAGCTGAAGAATCAAGTCAAGCAGCAAAAGTCAAAACAGAAATTCCTGTTACCGTCGTATTAGGAAATCCTCCCTATTCTGTCAGTTCTCAAAATGCAAGTAAACGGAAAAGAATCTTAAATCAAGATGAAAGATATTTAGCTGATGTTGAATATACTGGTTCAGCTTGGAACAGAATTTATAAACAAGGAAAAGCAGGTAAAACTATTACAGAATTAACCCATATTGGGGAACTTTTAGAATTATATAAAGGTAGAGTTAGACTAGAAGGAGAAAAGAATATTCAACCTTTAGACGATGATTATATTAAATTTATTCGTTTTGCCCAATATCAAATTGAAAATAACAGTCAAAATGCTGGTATTGTTGGTTTTATTACTAATCATTCCTATCTCAATGGTTTAATTCATCGCGGTATGAGAGAAGAATTATTAAAGTATTTTGATCAAATATATATCATGGATTTACATGGTAATTCTTTACTAAAAGAAACTACACCAGATGGGAATATTGATCAAAATGTATTTGATATTCAGCAAGGTGTAGCAATTTTAATTGCTGTGCGGGAAAAAAGCAAACCTGATTATGGTTCTAGTGCTTATAAATCCAGAGATGGAATTAAGGAAATGGCTAAGGTATTATATTATGATGTTTGGGGAAGTCGTGAAGATAAATATAGGTTTTTAGAATCTGCAAGTTTAAATAATGTAAATTGGATAGAGTTACGACCAACAGCACCTAATTACTTTTTTGCAGCAAAAAATCTTGATTATGAAGATGAATATAAACAACATTGGTTATTAAAGGATATTTTTATAAAATACGCTACTGGAATAGAAACAGGAAAGGACTTATATTTAGTATCTTTTGACAAAAAATCTTTAGAAAATATTATCAAGGATTTAATAAATCCTTCTATATCTTTAGTAGAGATAGAACAAAAATATGATATAAAAGATACTACTGGTTGGCCTTTTTCTAAAAAAAGAACTGAATTAACTAAATCTTTATTTAATTCACTTAATATTAAACCCTATTGTTATAGACCATTTGATAATAGATATATCTATTTTGATGACTTTTTAAGAAGACCTCATAAAGATATAATGGTAAATTTACTTCATGACAATTTAACTTTCATGGCATCACGTCAGCAAACAGAAGTAGGATTCTATCATATTTTTATTAGTAATAATCTAGGAGATTGTAATGCTTTATCTTTAAATTCTAGAGAACGTAACTATTACTTTCCCCTCTACACATACCCAAATACAGAAAATAAACAAACAAACCTTTTCCTAGAAAAAACTCCCAACCTATCTCCAAAATTCGTAGAAGGTATTAAAGAAAAACTGGGCAAAACACCAACTCCAGAACAAATATTTTACTATGCTTATGCAATATTTCACAGTCCCACCTATCGCACTAGATACGCTGAATTTCTCAAAATAGATTTTCCCCGTCTTCCCTTAACCAGTAATGAAAACCTGTTTAACGCATTAGTTATAAAGGGAGAAGAATTAGTTAATTTACATTTAATGAAATCCGATATACTCAATAACTTAATTACAACCTATCAACCAATAGGAGATAATCAAGTTACTGAAGTTACCTATAATTCAGAATTGCAAAGAGTTTATATCAATAAGCAAAGTTATTTTACCGATATTCCTCCAAATATTTGGGAATTTAAAATTGGTGGATATCAGGTATTAGATAAATGGTTAAAAGATAGAAAAAATGCCAAACGACAATTATCTAATGATGAAATCAGCCATTATCAAAAAATAGTTCTTGCTTTAACAGAAACATTGCGAATCATGGCAGAAATTGATAAAAATATACTAAGTTTTCCCATAGACTAAAAAGTAGTCTAATTAACATTAGAAAAAAGAGACATATAGAATGTCTCTAGATTTATTAAATTAATCCTCATGCTGATTTAAAAAACTTGATAATTTCCCGCACATGATCAAGAAATTGTCCATCAGTAGAAAGTTGAGCGATCGCATTTCTAGCTTCTCTGGATAATCTTTCATGTTCCCCTTGATTTGTTGCCCGTAATTCCTCTAAATTAGCTCGCATTGTAGCTAATTCTCGACGAGTTTCTTCAGAAAATCTTTGATTATTTGCAGCTAAAGAATAGGGTTGTTCAAGGTCAAGTTGATCTTCTAAAATTCTAATTTTTTGTTCCATTTCTAAAAAACGGTTACGCAGTTCTAAAATATCTTCACGAGGATAGATAAAATTTTGGCGAATCATTCTTAATCGTGCATATAAATATTCATAAGCACTGATAGATGGACGCAAAAAGGTTAATAATAAAGCTGCACCAGAAATGATATAACCAATGGCGCTAATACCTGTGGCGGCAAGCACATATAAACCAATAGCTGAGATCAAGTGTAAACTAATAGCTATCCAGAGCGATCGCTTGGCTAAAACTTCTACATATTTAACTTGTTTCTCATCTACAGGAATATTATTTTCCCTAGACTGTGCTGCTTCTGCTAACACTTCCTTAGCTTGAAAATGGACATTCCAAGGAACTGTCACAATGATTAATAACCACCAAAAACTTGCACCACCAATCACCCAATCTAAGACATTACCCGTAGGAACATGAAACCATTGCAGAACACCAAAAGCTAACAGCACTACCAGCATTATTCCTAAAATGGAACTGATAAAAAAGTTGATATACATTTTTTCTATCCAGCCTAAAACTCTTAATCCAATCTTGGCTAAGAGTTAGGAATTATACAATTAAGATGTGATAGTTTCTTGACTAGCACAGAAGATCACATCAAAATTAAATTAAGATTTATCTATTGACAAAAAATGCGTGTTAATAAATAGAGTGACAGTTTTCATAGTGTCACATTTTGAATTTAAGCAAGTAAACAGATAAAAGTATCATAGCATCTATTTTTTGAACAATAGGTATTAAATTAGTCAGACATGATCTAGAAATATATATTAATTTTATTCAATGTATTCAACAAAAAAGCACGTAAATCTCTATATATTCTATACCCATGATATTTAATTTTACATATACAACAGTCAAAGCAGCCATGTCTGCCATTAATTCCCAGTCAGCAACCACAGAAGAAAAAATCCAAATGTTAATTGAGTTAGCAAATGGATTACAAAAAAAGCCGAAAACAGTAGCAGATTTATGGAGTTCGGTGCAATTATATGAACAGGCTGAGGAACTTTGTAGTCAAGACTATCTGTTATTAAAAGCTAGGGCTAAAGTAGGAAAGGCAACAGCTTTGAGATCAATTCCTGATGATAGTTCAGAATTTCTAGTTAAAGCTAAAATAGCTTATCAAGAAGCATTACCGACTTTACAAGAAATAAGTTCATCTGTAGACGTAGCAGAATTACAGATGAATTTAGGATTAGTTTTACAGTCTTTAGTACATTTTAATTTAGCAAAAATAGGAGATTGTATTCAGCTTTATAACCAAGCATTACAAGTATTCACTTATGCAAAATATCCTCAAGAATATGCTATCTTATATAACAATATTGCCATTGCTTACCTGTCAATTACTGGCAGTAAGGAAAAAAAAGCATTTTCCGAAGGTTTAGCAGTGCAAACATTTGAAACCGCACTCAAACAAATTAACTTGATAGAACATCCTAGAGAATATGCCATGTTGCAAAATAATCTAGGCAATGCTTTACAATATTTACAAAGTACCCATCCTGTAGAAAATAATTTGCGGGCAGTAACAGCTTATAATGAAGCCTTAAAAGTCCGTAACCCTCAAGATACACCATTAGAATATGCTAACACAATAGCTAATAAAGCTAATGCTTTGATTAACTTACCTGATGATTTAGAAAATCCAGATTTGGGTAATTATAAAAACCTTCTCCAAGCCAAAAATTATTATCAACAAGCCTGGGCAATTTTTCAGGAAAATCAACAGCTAGAACAAGCGCAGATGGTTGGACAAGCATTACAAGAAATTAGTGCAGAAATAGCAGCTATATCACTGTAAAATAAACCAAATAATACAAGAGTAGAAGCATCTAAGATGAAAGATGCCGAATAAAATAATTTATAGCAATTTATAACCTAAATTATTGATAAACTATGTATATCCTGTTCGCACAGCTTGGCATTAGCCACTTCAGAAAAATGAATTGTAATTTATCGAACATAAATTTATATAAAAATAAAATAAATTAATATCAATATTATGGTGTTTTACCATAAAATAAAAACTGTATAATTAATCTTTTAATTAATAAATGTTAAATCATCTAACTCAAAACATTGCTTTTTTACCGCTCTGTGATGACAGTGCAAAAATCATACTAGGAAACCATATTACACCGGAAAAAATAGCCATACCTATTGAACCAACTCCTATTACAATGTTTGGACCCCGTGCAGCTTGTTTAATATCACCAACTGGACCATTATGGGTAGCAGATACAGGACATCATCGTTTATTAGGATGGCGTAAATTACCCACAGAAGACAACCAACCGGCGGATATAATCATTGGACAACCAGACTTTTTTAGTGAAGGACAAAACGCCAAAAATACACCAGGAAAATCTACATTTAGTGTTCCCACAGGTATTTGTAAATATGGTAATGGTTTAGCCGTTGCAGATGCTTGGAATCATCGTATTTTAATCTGGGGTAATCTTCCAGAAGATCACAATATTCCTGCCGATTTAGTACTAGGACAAAGTAATTTTATTGATAATTTATCTAATAGAGGAAATCAAGAAACAGCAGCTAATACATTACATTGGCCTTATGGTATTTTATGTTATGAAAATAAATTATTTGTCGCTGATACTGGTAATAGAAGATTATTAATTTGGAACAGTTTACCTACAGAAAATGGCCAACCTGCGGATATAGTTTTGGGACAACCGGATATGATATCACGCAATGAAAATGGAGGTGCTTCTCCTACAGCTTCTAGTATGCGTTGGTGTCATGATATTACCATTTGGGATAATAATTTAGTTGTCACAGATGCAGGTAATAATAGAATAATGATTTGGGAAGGAATACCCACCGAAAATAATGCGCCTTGTGCGGTAGTTTTAGGACAAAAAAACTTTAATTTAGTTGAATTGAATCAAGGTGTATATTTTCCTAATAGTAGTAGTTTAAGTATGCCCTATGGTGTAGATATTTGGGGAAATTATTTAATAGTTGCGGATACTGCTAATTCTCGTTTGTTAGCATGGAAAAAGCGGGAATCAATTTTATTATTACAAAATGCAGAAGCTGATGGTGTTTGGGGACAAGATAGTTTTATCAGTAAGAGTGAAAACCGTAATTTTGGATTACCAACCCGACAAAGTTTAAATTGGTGTTATGGAATTAAAAGTTGTGGTAAAAATATGGTAGTTTCTGATTCTGGTAATAATCGGGTTTTGATTTGGTAATTTTCAGATTCCCGGTTTCTGAGATTCATTGATAATTTATTTATCAGTTTATCAAAAGAAGTCGGAGATTTTATCACGAACCACAGAGACACAGAGGACACAGAGTTAAGTGAATAAATTATTATTTGGGTTTTTATATGTCTATTGAAGAAATTAGGGTTAAGGGCACTGTTCAAGGTGTCGGTTTTCGTCCTACTGTTTATCGTTTAGCTAAAAGTTGTGGGTTGAAAGGTGATGTTTGTAATGATGGGAAAGGGGTTTTAATTCGTGTTTCTGGAAATGAAGAAAAAATTATAGAATTCGTCAATAAATTATATGCAGAATGTCCACCTTTAGCCAAAATTAATGAGTTGGTTAGAAGTCCATATTTAGGAGAATTTAACTTTGATAATTTTGTGATTTCTCATAGTGTTAATACTGTGGTAAAAACAGAAATTTCTCCTGATGCTGCCATTTGTTCTCAATGTCAAAAGGAGATTTTTGATCCTTTTAGTCGCTATTTTCGTTATCCTTTTACTAATTGTACTCATTGTGGTCCGAGGTTAACTATTATTCGCGCTATTCCCTACGATAGAAATAACACGAGTATGGTTAATTTTCAGATGTGTAAGGAATGTGAAAAAGAATATCAAGATGTAGAAAATAGGCGTTTTCATGCCCAACCTGTGGCTTGTTTTAAGTGTGGTCCTCGTGCATGGTTAGAACGCGGTGATGGTAAAGTTGTTAGTTCTGATATGTTTTCGATGTTGGATGATGTGGATGCGGTTTGTACTTTATTACAAAAAGGTGAAATTGTTGCTATTAAAGGTTTAGGAGGTTTTCATTTAGCTTGTGAGTCAACTTTAGAAAATGCAGTTTTAAAACTCAGAAATCGTAAACAAAGATATAATAAACCATTTGCATTAATGGCTAGAGATATTAATATTATTTCTGAATATTGCGAGGTTAATGATTTAGAAAAGACTTTATTAAATAGTCCAGCAGCACCAATTGTTTTATTAAAAATAAAATCTGAAAAACAAGTTGCTTTATCAGTAGCACCAGGACAAAATACCCTGGGTTTTATGTTACCTTATACTCCTTTACATCATTTAATTCTCAGAAGAATGAAAAACCCGATAGTTTTAACTAGTGGGAATATTTCTGATGAACCACAATGTATAAATAATGAAGATGCTAAAGATAAATTATCGAAAATAGCGGATTATTTCTTGCTACATAATCGTGATATTGTCAATAGAGTAGATGATTCTGTAGTGAGAGTTATTGACAATAAAATACAAACTCTTAGACGCGCTAGAGGATATGCACCAGCACCAATTATTTTACCATCAGGATTTGCCAATTTACCGACTATTTTAGCAATGGGTAGCGAGTTAAAAAATACCTTTTGTTTATTAAGAGAAGGTGAGGTAATTTTATCACAACATTTAGGAGATTTAGAAAATGGGGCGGCTTTTAATGCTTATCAAGAAACATTGAATTTATATCTGAATTTATTTCAACATCAACCACAAATAATTGCTATTGATAAACATCCAGAATATTTATCTTCTAAACTGGGTAAAGAATTATCAACAGTTAATAATCTTCAATTAGTAGAAATTCAACATCATCACGCCCATATTGCAGCTTGCATGGCAGAAAATCAAATTTCCTTAGATACAAAACCAGTATTAGGAATAGCATTTGATGGTTTAGGATATGGTGAAGATGGTACATTATGGGGAGGAGAATTTTTATTAGCAGATTATGTTAATTTTCAAAGATTAGCCACATTTAAACCAATACCCATGATAGGAGGATCACAGGCAATTTATCAACCTTGGAGAAATACACTTTCTCAGTTAAATAATGCGTTTACTTGGGAAGAAGTACAAGAAAAATATAGTGATTTAGAAATTATCAAATTTTTAGAAACTAAAAACCCTAAATTACTTAAACAAATCATAGAGAAAGGTATTAATTCACCCTTAACATCATCAGTAGGCAGATTATTTGATGCAGTTGCAGCCGCAATAGGTATTTGTAGAGAACAATGCAGTTATGAAGGACAAGCAGCCATAGAAATGGAAGCTATAGCAAATGTAAATATATTAAACAATGATAAAGAAACTATAAATTATTCCTTTAAATTTGAAAAATCAGCTAATATTTATTATATAGATACATCTCTAACATGGCGAGAAATACTCAATGATGTTAAACAGCAAGTTTTACCATCAGAAATAGCTTCTAGATTTCATCAAAGTTTAGCCATACTCATTGTCACAATAATTCAAAAATTGCGGCAAGAACATCAATTTCATCAAGTAGCATTAACAGGAGGAGTGTTTCAAAATCAAATTTTATTACAACAAGTAAAAATGCGATTAGAAAAATTAAAAATTAACGTATTAATTCATAGCATAGTACCTACAAATGATGGAGGATTATCATTAGGACAAAGTGTAATTACTGCCGCTAAATATCTAAAATCTTAAAAAAAGGAAAATTAAAATGTGTTTAGGAATACCCGGACAAATAACTGAAATAACCAATATTGAACATAAATTAGCAATGGTAAATGTGGGAGGAGTCAAAAGACAAGTAAACATAGCTTGTATAGTTGACGAAGAACATCCACCAGAAAAATGTATAGGAGATTGGGTCTTAGTTCATGTTGGTTTTGCGATGAATAGAATTAACGAGCAAGAAGCAGCAGAAACCTTACGGCTATTACAAGAAATAGCCGCATCTTATACATGAAAACCTCTCTTTCTTCGTACCTTCGTTGTTCATTAAAAAAATTAAAAATATGAAATATGTAAACGAATTTCGCAACCCAGAAAAAGCCCTAGCTTTACAAAAAGAAATCGCCAAACTCAGCCAACAAATAGATAGACATTTAAAAATAATGGAAGTATGCGGCGGACATACCCATTCAATTTTTAAATATGGAATTGAAGAAATATTACCCCATAATATTGAATTAATTCATGGTCCTGGTTGTCCAGTGTGTGTGATGCCTAAAGGTAGAATAGATGAAGCGATCGCCCTTTGTCAAAACCCCAACAATATCTTGACTACATTTGGCGATACAATGCGTGTACCTGGGGCAAAAATTAGCCTTTTACAAGCTAAAGCCCAAGGCGCAGATATTCGTATGGTTTATTCACCATTAGACAGTCTGAAAATAGCCAAAGAAAACCCCCATAAAGAAATAGTTTTCTTAGGTTTAGGCTTTGAAACTACCGCCCCTAGTACCGCATTTACTATCCTCCAAGCAGCCGCAGAAAATATCACAAATTTTAGTATGATTGCTAATCATGTATTAGTAATTCCGGCATTAAAAGCATTATTAAATAATCCTGATTTACAACTTGATGGTTTTGTTGGTCCAGGTCATGTAAGTATGGTAATAGGAACAGAACCTTATGAGTTTATTTCCCAAGAATATCATAAACCAATTGTTATTTCTGGTTTTGAACCACTAGACATTTTTCAATCTATTTGGATGTTGTTAAAACAAATAGTAGAAAATCGTTGTGAGGTGGAAAATCAATATAATCGTTTGGTAGAACCTAATGGTAATAAAAACGCTTTACAAGCCATGAATCAAGTTTTTACAGTGCGGGAAAAATTTGAATGGCGAGGTTTAGGAGAAATACCCTATTCTGGTTTTAAAATACGCGAAGAATATGCCCAATTTGATGCGGAAGTTAAATTTACAATTCCTAATTTAAAAGTAGCAGATCACAAAGCTTGTCAATGTGGAGAAATTCTTAAAGGAGTTTTAAAACCTTGGCAATGTAAAGTATTTGGAACTGCTTGTACACCAGAAACACCCATAGGAACTTGTATGGTTTCTTCCGAAGGTGCTTGTGCAGCGTATTACAAATATGGGCGACTTTCAACAATGGCTAAAAAAATAGCTCAAAAGGAGAAAATAGCCGTTTCTTAAAGCCAGAAAATCCTAGAAAATGAGGTCAAAAATATGCCTTTTGTCACTGTACAAATTGCTAAAGGTCATTCCATCGAAAAAAAGCGTAAACTAGCCCAAGCTGTCACAGATGCGTTAGTTTCTGCACTAGGAACAAAACCGGAATGGATCACAGTACATATTGATGAATTTGAACGGGATAATTGGGCTGTAGGTGGGGTTTTACACTCAGATAAACACGCTGGAAGACACGAAGAAACCGGCAGATAATTTGTAGTAATTTGTAGGGTGCGTTAGCGACAGCGTAACGCACCAATTATTCAATGATAAATAACAAATAAAAAACTAATTATGGAAAATTACGAAAATAAAGAATATCAAAATCCGCTTTTTAAAAAAATAGAAACTGCCCGCCGTCGTCCTTCCCAAATTACAGATACTCACATTAATTTATCTCATGGTAGTGGTGGCAAAGCCATGAGAGATTTAATTGCCGATATCTTTGTGAAAAGTTTTGATAATCCCATTTTATCGCAATTAGAAGACCAAGCCACAATTGATTTATCTAGTCTTTATCAACATGGGAATAGGTTAGCATTTACCACAGATTCTTATGTAGTAGATCCCTTATTTTTCCCTGGTTCAGACATAGGAGAAATCGCTATCAATGGCACAATTAATGATTTAGCAGTGAGTGGGGCAAAACCTTTATATCTCACTTGTAGCATGATTTTAGAAGAAGGTTTACCCATAGAAACATTAAGAAAAGTTGTGGCTAGTATGCAAAAAGCAGCCAAAAAAGCTGGAGTGCAAATAGTCACAGGAGACACCAAAGTTGTTAATAGGGGCTGTGCCGATAAATTATTTATAAATACTGCCGGTATTGGCATAATTCCTCCAGGAATTGATATTTCTCCCCGCCATATTCAACCAGGAGATGTGGTAATTATTAATGGAGAAATAGGAAATCATGGAACAGCAATATTAATTGCTAGGGGAGAATTAGCATTAGAAACAGATATAGAAAGTGACTGTCAATCATTACATGAATTAGTCGCGGAAATTATTAAAGTTTGTCCAGAAATTCACGCTATGCGCGATGCAACTAGAGGAGGTTTAGCCACAGTATTAAATGAATTTGCTCAAACATCTAATTTAGGAATACGTATCAATGAAAATGCAATTCCTATCAGAGAAGAGGTAAATGGAGTATGTGAAATATTAGGTTTAGAACCTTTATATTTAGCTAATGAAGGAAAATTAGTCATTGTTGCACCTCCAGAAAAAGCCGATTTAATCTTAGAAACCATGGGAAATCATCCCACGGGAAAAGACGCATCTATCATCGGTGAAATTATCACCAACCCACCAGGAATAGTATTATTAAAAACTGCCTTTGGTGCAGAAAGAATCATTGATATGTTAGTAGGGGATCAACTGCCAAGAATATGTTAAAATCTATAAAATTATGTAGGTTGGGTTAAGCGACAGCGCAACCCAACAAATTCACAAAATATAGCGCAACCCAACAAATTCACAAAATATTGTTTAAAATGTTGCGTTTCCTTGCGTCAACCCAACCTACAATTTAATTCTTCACTCTGTGTCCTCTGTGCCTCTGTGGTTCGTTTTAAAAAAATATATGCACGAATTAGGAATTACTAAAAACATCATCGCCATAGTTAGCGAAAATGCCCAAAATAAAAAAGTACAAAAAGTATTATTAGAAGTGGGTAAATTATCAGTAATTATGCCCGATGCCATAAAATTCTGCTTTGATATTTGCGCCCAAGGTACAATAGTTGAAGGGGCAATATTAGAAATATTAGAAATACCAGGAATGGCTAGATGTCGTGAATGTGGTAATACATTTTATGTAGACAAACCCTTTGGCATTTGTGAATGTGGTAGTGTAAAATTGGATTTATTGACTGGTGAAGAATTGAAAATCAAAGAAATTGAACTGGAGGATTTATGTGTGTAACTTGCGGATGTTCTGATGATAATGAAACAACAATTACTAATATGGGAAATCATCATCATACCCATACTTTACCTGATGGAACTGTAATTACCCATTCCCATCATCACCAAGAACCTGCCCATATTCATGCCAATGTTCACAATACAACTATATCTTTAGAACAGGAAATTTTAGGTAAAAATAATTTATTAGCCGCCCAAAATAGAGGATGGTTTAAAGGTAGAAATATCCTGGCTTTAAATTTAATGAGTTCCCCTGGTGCTGGTAAAACTACATTATTAACTCGCACTATTAATGATTTAAAAGATAGGTTAAATATTAGTGTAATTGAAGGTGATCAAGAAACTACTAATGATGCCGAAAAAATTAAATCCACTGGTTGTAAAGTGGTGCAAATTAACACTGGAACAGGCTGTCATTTAGATGCTGCCATGATTGAAAAAGGTCTGCAAGAATTAAATCCACCCCTTAATTCTGTAGTCATGATTGAAAATGTCGGAAATTTGGTTTGTCCGGCTTTATTTGACTTAGGAGAAGCGGCTAAGGTAGTAATTTTATCGGTGACAGAGGGAGAAGATAAACCTATTAAATATCCCTATATGTTCCGCAGTAGTGATATTATGATTTTGACAAAAATTGATTTATTACCTTATATCAATTTTGATGTGCAGCGTTGTTTTGAATATGCTGAACAGGTAAATCCCAATATGCAAATTTTCCAAGTTTCATCTACTACTGGGGAAGGTTTGGATGATTTATATAATTGGTTATCTCAACAGGTGCATAATTCATCAAATTTGATTGCTGTTTAGAGATTTATTTTTTAGACATTTGCTGAAAATTATGGTAGGGACAATTTCATGAATTGTCCCTACAATGTTTTACATTTAGGTAGATTTAATCCATAATTTTGATCCTCAATAAAAGTCCTGAAAAATTAAACACCAAAACCTATTTTTGAAAAATAGTCAATAACACAAAACCCAATAAATAATAATGACCTACACAATTTAATCCAGCATTATTCCCCATTTCTTCTCTTTGTTTTTGGCTATAAAATCTAATTCCGGTAGGAGAATGGGGCGTAATTTGACATGATGATGAGTTATTAAAAGTAATATCCACTAAATAAAATCTACCTCCTGGAGAAAGTACCCTGGCGACTTCTTTTAAAACCTGTTCTGGTTGGGGATAATGTAAGAAACTAATTGTATTAAAAACTGCATCAAATTGTCCCTCAGCAAAGGGTAAATTTTCCGCATTACCTTCAATATAAATTAAGCGGGGACGGTGGCGGTTATTTTGTCTCGCAACTCGCAACATTTGGGAGGATAAATCTAAACCTGTGGCGCGAATTTCTGGAAACTGTGTTGCTAATCTATCTAATAAGCGTCCAGTGCCGCAACCTAAATCAAGTACATTGGCATTAGGTAATAATTCAACTTGTGAAAGCAATCTTTTATGGATAGCTTGGTAAATAAAAGAAGGAAATGTCCAATCATAACTATTTGCCCAACGGTCAAAAATTTCTTTTTTGTTATTGATAAAGTTGTTAATCATGGCTATGGCTGGTATATTTTTGTACTAATTTTATTATAACAAGATATAAGATAGGTCCCGGACTTCTTTAAGAAGTCCGGGATCTTTTAGTGATTAAAATTTAATTTAGGACTTATAACCAATCTCGATAGGCGGAAATTTCATTAACGCCAATTTCAAAGGGTGAACCTTTGCCAAAGGGGGGATAAACGCGGATTTTGGCATTTTTGGTGAATCGTTCTAGTCTATTACCAATTTGGGGAATATTGCTGACTATATGCCAGTAAGCAACTAGATCGGGACAGTCTACAATTAACATTAAAGTAGTGTTATTTGTAGTTATGTACCAGTGACAATTAGATAGTAATACTTGAGTGATGCGATCGCACGCATAGAAAAAACATCTGCCAATAGACTGTTCCAACTCCAAATGTAGCATTCCATCCTCTTTTGTTACCTGATTAGGAGGTAAATCATCGGGAGGAAGCAACGGAAGTTTAGACATAATTTCGCACCTCTTGATTGTAGCGTTGCAAACTTTCTCGATTTTTCTGCAAAGAAAAAGATGAGGGTTTTAACGCTAGTATGCTGAGATTTAATTCATCCTGAAATTTTTTGATTTTGTCCCGGCAAGTGCTGACATCACCAATAATTGAATTCTCAATCAAATAATCTTCATCAAAACAAATATTTGTGCGATCAAATGCTTGTTCTTGAGGACTTTTCTGCATTACTTGACTTGAGTTAGCGGTCATTTCTTTGCTGAAGTGACGAATAAAAGGTAAGGCTTCCTTTACGGCTTCATCATGAGTTTTAGCTACAAAAAAGAAACGTGCTAACAGGAACTTTTCTGCACTACTTTGATTAAATTCCCGATATTTGTTGACTGTTTTCTGCAATCTTGGTAACGAAAAAGGCGGTCCCCCCATTAAGCCAAAGGAATTTTTAGCCGCAAATTCAATTGCATCATCATCACCACTAGCAACATATATGGGAATTGGCTTTTGTAGTGGTTGAGGATAAATTGTCAGATTTTCGCATTGATAATATTCGCCATTAAATGATACATCAGTTTCATATAATAGCTTTTGAATCAATGCCACTGACTCTAACATTCTAGTGCGAGATTCCTGCATTTTCACACCAAAATGTTTATTTTGCTGCGGAAAAGGACCCCCTTTAGCTACACCAAAAGCTAATCTTCCACTACAAAGATTATCCAAAGTGGCAATATCTTCAGCAACATGAATTGGTTGATGAAATGGCAATAATACAGCCGCAGTTCCTAGACGAATTTGGGAAGTAACACCAGCTAAATGTGCCAATAATAGCAAAATTGAAGGACTAAGATTGAACTCATTAAAATGATGTTCTGTTACCCAAGCTTCCTCAAAGCCTAAACTTTCAGCCTCTTTCACCAATAAGACTTGCTCAAAAATAGTTCGTCTCGCATCATGGTGATGATTTTCGTAATTACAGAAAAGTCCTGTTTTCATGTTTAACCAAATATCAGATTAGGCTGCCAATAATTGCAACTCCAACCATAATCGAGGTTCAGATTGTTTTAACTTCGACATAGGATCATGTAGCAATCTCTTAGCATTGAGAAAAACTACTTGAATTAGCCCCATATTTTCTGCTAATTCTCTGAGGATTTCTTTTTTGGCTTGAATATAGGGCATCATGTCTTCTCGACAATAAATTCCTATATATTGAAAACGTTTTGCCGGTCGTCCCCAAAAGGAAGTAATAACTTTCACGTGGCAGCCCGCTAACAGTTCTCCCACTGTTGGGTAATAGTCATTTACGACTCTGACAAATTCTTTGGCTAGGATGTCTTCAGTAATCATTTGACTGATTCTTCTGTAGCGTCCATAACTCTATTTATCATAACATATTATTGTTAAATAAGCCTGACAAAATGTAAGAATTTAGGGCTATGGCTAACGCCACGCTATCCCTTCGGCACACTACGTGAACGCTATCAGGAGTTTAGGAGTTCAGAATATTTGTTGGTAGCAATAATCTCTAGGAAAAATTAATAATAAAATATCAAAGACCAGATCCCCGACTTCTTTAAGAAATCGGGGATCTAAAAATTTCAACTATCGAGAATTTCGTTCTGCTACTAATACATCAGCAATAATATCTGGTAGATTTTGCAAATCTGTATATCCTTCTGATCCAGAAATTGGTGAAATAAAAGTATAGTTAGGATCACAAACTCCTGTATCATAAACCTGCATAAACCATCTATCAGGTAATCCCTCTACACCCAACTCCACAATATACCAACTCTCACCCATTAACCGAGAGTTATATACTGTAAACCAGTCTCTATATTCATCCGCAATATTCCAATCTGCTAAGAGAAATTCTAATGATATATGCCCAGCATCAGTTGAACTCAATAGCATCATTACTCCTGATTGACAACTGCATTAGGAACTTCAGGATATAAACCTAATTGTTTAGCCAATTGTTTAGCGACAAAAAATAAAAATTGCGCCCCATCTTGATTACCTTGATGAGCAAACATAGTTGCTACTTGTAACATTGCTTGAACTAAACCAGAATCAATTAATTCCGGTTGTGCTTCTAAAACATCTGGTTCTTGACCATTAGGACATTGAAGAAGTTCATCAATTAAATTAAAATATTGTGTTTGGCGTTCTTCTGTCATGATAATTTACTTTATGGTAAATGATTAAGCTGAAAATACCCAGATCCCCGACTTCTTTTATTGATTGTGTCTATAAATTATAAATTAATCTCAGAAGTCGGGGATCTTATTGCATCACCTGAATTTTGACTTGAAAATTTACTGTTCAATACTTTCTTGCCACATTCTTTCTAACATGGCAATCTGAGCTTTTAATACAGCAGACCGATAGACAAGATATCTGTCATAAGCGATAATTAATACACCAATACAAATTGGAGTAATTAAAAATATCCATTGCAGAATATTCACTATTTGATATTTTTTGACAACAATTTGTGCTTGATGCAAAAAATTATTTTCAGATGATTTTGTCTGGAGTAAAGATGGCCGAGTATTAATAATTTTTGTGGTAGAAACATCTTTTGAAGATGCTATCTTGATTGTCTGGGATTCACAAGATAAATTCTGTGTTTTAACGAACTCTCTATGTTGTCCCCAAACTACATTAAATACTGCTATCCCTGGAGAGATTGATGCTAAAGTTAGCAAACTTACGGTAAGCACATTTAAAAGTTTAACTTTCATGTTGATTCTCACTAACCAGGTATTAATTACCTAGAAAGAAAATTTCTATTAGTAGAGTCTTTTTTGCACCTTTTTATATTCAAAATATGCTTATCAAAATCTCCTCAACTAACAAAATTCTGCATTTTTCGTATTAAATAATACGGACAGTATTTAGATAAATTTTGAGAGATATAGGGGTTAAGAAGTCCCCCCTAATTCGTCAGACTTTCATCTTAGGAACTTCGGGGGGTAGAGGGGAATCTCTGCGTAAATCCTATATCGTTTATATCAGCCGTCTTTCGAGTTCCCAGTTTAGGCAACTCAAATTAATATTATTAAGATGATTACAACAGCACTCATAGCTTGTCATTCTTATTAGGCAAGCACTTAAAAAAATATTTGGTGTGGGAGTGCTAGTATTTTTTGAGTGGGGTACTAGCATTTTTGAGGGAGGGGACAGGGTATTTTGTACTCAATACCAAACTCAACTAGGCTATAGGTTTTAGATATTTTTAATAAACGCTTTACAGCTAAAATCTGTACTCAAATCACAGCATCTCATAACAAAGATAGACCCAAGATATCTTGAATAACTCAAAAACAAAATTAAGATATTATCAGGAAAGTTCAATATGATTATTTTCAGCAATTGCCTAGATTCTTTTGTGGGAATGGACAGAGATTATGGTAAAATAGTTATGGTTGAATCAAAACTGAACGGGATTAAATACTTAATCAAAATAGGTTAATATATAAATTTTAGAGGATAATAAATGCGAATTGCTAAAGACGTAACAGAACTTATTGGAAAAACTCCACTAATTCAGTTAAATAAAATTCCCCAAGCGGAGGGAGTGGTAGCTAGGATAGTTGTCAAACTAGAAAGTATGAATCCTGCGGCTTCCGTCAAAGATAGAATTGGCGTGAGTATGATCCTTTCTGCTGAAACTGAAGGTTTAATTTCGCCCGGGAAAACCGTTTTAGTCGAACCAACTTCTGGTAATACGGGTATCGCCTTAGCAATGGTAGCAGCCGCCCGTGGCTACAAATTAATTTTAACCATGCCCGAAACCATGAGCCAAGAAAGACGCGCCATGCTGCGGGCTTATGGTGCAACTTTAGAATTAACACCAGGACCTCAAGGAATGCGGGGCGCAATTAACAAAGCAGAGGAAATAGTTGCTAATACTCCCAATGCTTTTATGTTGCAACAATTTGCTAATCCAGCTAATCCCAAAATTCACAGAGAAACCACTGCTGAGGAAATTTGGCAGGATACTGATGGAGAAGTTGATATCTTAATTTCTGGAGTCGGAACTGGTGGCACAATTACTGGTATTGCTGAGGTTATTAAACAACGCAAACCAAGTTTTCAAGCGATCGCCGTCGAACCTAGCAACAGTCCGATTCTATCAGGTGGTAAACCAGGCCCCCATAAAATTCAAGGTATTGGTGCGGGGTTTGTTCCTGATGTTTTGCGTCAAGATTTAATTGATGAAATTGTTCAAGTTGATGACGCTAAAGCAATGGAATATGGCCGCAGATTAGCTAGAGAAGAAGGTTTATTATCAGGCATATCTTCCGGGGCGGCTTTATGTGCTGCCATTACCGTAGGTAAACGCCCAGAAAATTATGATAAATTAATCGTCATGATTCAACCTTCCTTTGGTGAACGCTATTTAAGTACCGCCATGTTTCAAGATTTGATGAGTTAATTAATCTGAAAATTTAGGTAAGGGCATAAGATCCCCGACTTATCTAAGAAGTCGGGGATCTGCTTATTCCTAATTAATTAATTTAGGATTACTATATTTCCGTGAAAATCACCGATTAGAAATATTCTTTTTTGATCACAATTATAATTTCCACTTTGTTTCATACAGACAACAATTGAGATATAGTATAAAATATATACACAATATATTTAATAAAGGTATGAGCATTTGGAGACCAGGGACATCCATTAACAACGGTAGATATATTATTCAACAATATATTGGTCGTGGTGGTTTTGGTATTGCTTATAGTGCCAAAGACCAAATAAAAGGAAAAATAGTTGTGATCAAAACTTTAAACCCCACACAACTCAGTTTAGAAGAATTTCGTAGAGAAGAGAGAAAGTTTTATAATGAAGGAATGCGGTTAGCTAAATGTAATCCTCATCGTCACATTGTTGAAGTTTATGAATTTATCGAGATCAATGGAATGTCGGGAATGGTAATGGAATTTATTGATGGGGATAATTTGGCATTACATACTCTGAATAATAATGGATTATCAGAAACAGAAGCTTTACGTTATATTAACCAAGTAGGACAAGCGTTAGAACATATTCACGGACTGGGATTTTTACATCGGGATGTTAAACCCAATAATATAATTTTACGGCAAAATACCAAAGAAGCGGTTTTAATTGATTTTGGTTTAGCCAGAGAATATGTTTTGGGTGCAGAAGTAAACATGACTAATGCTAGAAGTAAAGCTTATGCACCCATAGAACAATATGAAAGATATGGTAAATTTGGTGATTATACAGATGTTTATGCTTTAGCTGCAACTTTATATAATTTGCTTACTAATAATGAACCTTTACCCGCAGAGTTTAGAAAAACAGGAATAGCTTTACCACCTCCCAAACAGTTTAATCCTAAAATTAGCAATAAAGTAAATGCTGCTATTCTTAAAGGTATGGAATTAGAAGCAATAAAACGTCCTCAAACAGTGAGAGAATTTCGACAAATATTGGGTTTGTTAGGTAAACCTGTGCTGAATATTCCCATCTCATCGTCTGTTAATTCTACTCCTGTTAATGTTCAAAAAAAACCAGAAGAAAATCTCACCGTAATACAAACGATAAACCAAGATACACAATTCAAGTCATCCTGTGGAATGGACTATCACAAACTGCGTGACTTACTTGCACAAGGAAAATGGAAAGAAGCAGATGAAGAAACACGACGGTTAATGTTAGCAGTTGCCAACCGGGAAAAAGAAAATTGGTTAGACGCTAACAGTATTGATAATTTTCCCTGTGAAGACCTCCGCACTATTGACGAATTGTGGGTACATTACAGTCAGGGTAAATTTGGGTTTTCTGTGCAGAAAAGAATTTATCAACTTTATGCAGGAACACTTGAATATAGACCAGAAGATTGGGATAAGTTTGGCGAAAAAGTAGGCTGGAAAAAAAAGAAGTTATTAGGAATGGGAGGAGATTGGGTAACTGAACATGATATTAATTTTGATATAACCGCACCACCAGGACACCTCCCAGCGGCATTGCGGGGAACAACCGGAACGAGTGGTCTTTCTTCTTTGGCATTAAAACTGGCAAGTTGTAATCTTTAAAAGCACTATATACATTAGGAATCGCGCGTCATTATTACCTTAGTAAAAATGGTAATTTCAATAATTCTGTTGGTTGGGGTCCGGCTGGGGTTGAACGGAATGGAACGGTAGAACTCACAGAAAAAGAACTACAGCGCGTTCATGAATATGCTGATTTATTTGGTCAATATAACATCCACTCCAACAACTGTGAAATGTTTGCATGGTATATCAAAACTGGTCAAAGATATTCAGGACAGACAGAAGAAATGATAATAACCAAATTTGGTGCAGCTTTAGTACAAATTGTTCAACCTGTTCACACTGTTCGTAGTATCAAATATCTGGAAATTGAAAAATCAATCGTAGATCACCTTGATAGGAATTTGCAGAAAATCAAACAAAAGAAACTTATTGAGCAACAAACAGCACGAGATGATTTTTGGGCTAAACGAGATGCTGAAAGAAAACAAAAAAATAATAATTGTGGATTGGCTTAAGCGGAACAAAACCCAAGATAAAAAGGGGTAAGTGAATGAATAAGATAGTCAGAGTCAAGGAAAGAGTAAAATAACCAAGTTGAGTTATGATAAAGAGAAAGGAGGTATATTATGATTTACCTATCTGCCACCGAAGCAAAACAAAATTTTACAGAATTTTTAGATAAAGCCCAAAAAGAACCAATAACCATTCAACGACAGGATCAAGATTTAGTTGTAGTGCTGTCTGTCTTAGAGTATCAAAGATTGACTAAATTACTAAAAAATGAGTTTCAGCAATTTTGTGATCAAGTTGGTAAAAATGCTGAAGCAAAAGGTATGACAGAAGAAAAGCTTAAAGAAATTCTTGAAAGTGATGATTGAGCAAAGAATTGTCATTGACACTAATTGTTTTGTGAGTCGGTTACTAACTCCCAAATCTATCACTTCTCAAGCAGTTCGTTATGCTTTTGATCACCATCTTATTTTGATTTCCTCTGAAACCCTTACAGAACTAGAAATGGTTCTCTCTAGGAAAAAATTTGATAATTATGTCAGTTTAGAAGATCGGCAAAAGTTTATTTTATATCTAAATAATCTAGCTGAGATAATTGATGTTGTCAATCATGTGGAAGTTTGTCGAGATCCAAAAGACGATAAATTTCTCTCACTTGCTATTGCTGGTAATGCCAATTTGATTATTACCGGAGATGAAGATTTGTTGGTGCTTAAATCCTATCAAAACATTCCTATTTTATCTCCAAAGTATTTTTTAGCACAAACGGATAAAAGTTAAACAATAAGCTACTCTTTCATCTCTCTACGCCTTTGGGTAAGCTTTATTCATCCACATCAAACCACACAGGAGAAATATCATCCACCTGCCCATTATAATTAATCGTAATTTCCTGCCCTTCCCGAATATATTTATAAGCAACTATATCAATAACATTTTTCGCAAAATTCTTAATATAAACTGCATTGGGATGATAAGAATGATTAAAAAGAGAAGCAAAACCTAAACCTATTGCTCCGCTTTCTCCATGCCAACCAAAATAATAATTTAATAACACCGTTTTAGTAATTAACTTAACTTGCTGTTTAGGAATCACAATTACAGGGGATGTTTCAATTAAATCTCCTTGAGCAAAATCTTGCTGGGCAAATATACCTCTACCTTTAGTCTCTGTATCACGAAATACTAGCATATAGCAATTCTATCTGATGGGTAAGAATGATTTTTGACTAACCACTACAGATAAACGCAGAGAAAATAAAGACAAATTTTTGTCACTGACTTACGGCTACTAAACTCACTATAAAGTCAATGATCAAAGATGTAGTCAGAATTTCCGCAAATTTTAATTTTTTGTGCCAACCTGATAAGATTCATGTTATTATAAATATCCCATGCTAACTATCATTGGTTGTGGAAATCTCAACCGGAATGACGATGCTGTAGGCGTAATTATTGCCCAACGTTTACAGCAATATCTCGCCCAAAATCCTCACCCCAACATCCGCGTTTTCGATAGTGGAACGGCGGGAATGGAGGTGATGTTTCAAGCGAGAGGAAGTAAAAAATTAATTATTCTTGATGCTAGTTGCACAGGTTCAGATGCAGGTGCTATATTTAAAGTCCCAGGGAAGGAATTAGAAGTGCTGCCCGAACCTAGTTACAACTTACATGATTTCCGTTGGGATCATGCCTTGGCGGCGGGGAGGAAAATCTTTGGTGATGATTTTCCCCAAGATGTGACAGTCTATTTGATTGAAGCAGCAAATCTAGATTTGGGGCTAGAATTAAGTCCCGTTGTTCAACATTCTGCTGATTTAGTTTTTGCGGAACTAATGACAATTATCCAACAGAATGTGATGACTTAATCAACAATCTCAAATCCTAATTTCCATTATGCCCAATCACGGTAAACTGGCAACTCATCTACTCTCATTTCAAAGGGTACGGTTTGATTATCGGGAGGACAAACTCGAATTTTAGCACTGCTGACAATGCTGTGAAGAACATTCGCCATAGGGACAATTTGTTGCAAAATTTGCCAGTTAGTAACTTGGTCGGGGCATTCAATTACTAACGTCAAAATACTCGCGTGAGTTGTCGCATACCAACGACAATGAGACAGGAGATTATGAATAATGCGATCGCATCCTTCATAAAAATACCTGCTAATTGAATGCTCCAACTGTTGTCTAAGCATAATATCTGCTGATGTTGGCTGTATAGGGTGCTTGTCATCAGCATTAAATTGAAATTCTGTTCTCGCCATTTCCCGTGATTGTCCTATTTATTTACCAATTGCCATTGCATACAATACGTCCTTATTGGTTTCTAGAAAGGCTTGGGTTTCATCATCATAAAAAGCACCAATCCCACTACAATCCATTCCCCAATAATTGCTAAATAAATACACTCTCTGTCCGATAAATCCGGCTAATTGCATAGCCGTTTGATAACTCAAATAATCGGACACAAAAAACAAAGTTACTGCACAATCTCTAGCGATCGCTTGATTAATGCACAAATAACCAGTTTTTTCCCTAAAGTTGCCCGCTTTAATGAGATGTGTATTCTGATATAACCCAGGTAAGATTCCTATCACATCATGCACCACTGAGTAAATTTCTATTTCCTCAAAATTCTCTGTTGGTATTGGTTGTCGAACTGCTTGCAAAATTTGCCAATAGATATTTTCAGAAATAGACTGCTTTTGAAAACGACGAATAGAACGTCTATTCCAAACGTTTTCTAAAAACCGTTCTCGGTCAAGATTAAATTGAGGATGTTCTAGCTTTTGCTGGTGACTAAGCTGTAAAGACGTTGTTTGATAGGTATCTTCAACACAGTGATTAACTTGAAAATAGTCAGTACCACAGACAAAAGGAATAGGTAGCCTTAAGCGTCTGACTGGTTTTTCTTGCACTTCTCCTGATATCACACAACTAGTAATAAACTCCTTATTCTCAAATCCCAAATCTGCATTGAGAGTAAGTTTATCAAAATCAAAGCCCAGTTGTATGTTGTTTTCATGAAGATATGCTGAAGCAGCGATAGCACCCAAATGGTGTCCGCTATCCAACAAACAATATCTCAAACTCCTGTCTTGATATTTCCAGCTAGACCTATGATAAACACAACTAACTAAAAAGATGAATCCATTAATACATTTATTTGGTATAACATAATTCTCCAATCCATCATCAATTAATTCATAAATTAAGGTCAGACAATTATTCTCAACTTCTATATGATAGATACCATCTATTATTCCCCCCACACCACGAATTTGTACATAAATTTCCGTCGGGTATAAAGCCCCTGCTGACGGATTGACCCGCAATTTATAGGAACTATCTTTATATATCTTTTCTAAAGTAATAGCACTAGTTAACCACAAAAAACTATGAATAGGGTTATTGCGATTTAGTTGCAAACGCCGATAAAACCGAGGATAAACTTTGAAAGAATTTGGTTGTGTAGCGGCATCTACATAATTAGGATTAACTTGTACTGATAGGTAGGAATGCTTGCTTAATTCGTGATAGTCTTTTCCAGAAATATTACTGTGAGGCATTTTTTAGTAACCTTAAAACTTCTATATTGCTGGCAAAATCAATTGCTTTATAGTCATCCAAATTTTGTAAATTTATGTTAGGATTGTATTGTAATAACAATCGCACTACTTCTATCTTTCCAGCCGATGCACCATACATCAGGACAGTTGCACCATTATCATTTTGATTATTAATATCAATGTGGTTGTTTAACAGCAACTTGATCAGATCATAGTGATTACCAAAACAAGCAAACCATAAGGCATTATTGTGATCATTATTAGTAGCGTTGATATCTGCACCCGCAGCTATTAATTCCTGCACAATTGCAGAGAATCCTTCTCTAGTAGCTTTCATTAAAGCAGTATCACCATTATCACCGCGTTGATTTAAATCCTCAGCGTTATAACCTTTTGCTAATAGCCATTGGTGAGTTACTGGACTGAAATTGGAATGATTTGCTAAGGTCATAATAATTAGGTACGATATTAACAAACAGTATACGAATTGAAAAAACAAAATTGTGGTTAATAAACAATTCCAGATTGTGGTTGAAATCAATTAAATAATGCTAAAATAAACTCAGAACCAAACAGGTGAGTCTATCTAGTTGACACAGTGCAATTGTGTTTTTTCTCCTGATAAGAGAAACATTCAACCAGCTAGAGAGTTTGTAAGGTTCTGAGGTTATATATTAGTTAATCAATATTGGTTTGCACCACCTGGTTAGCTGATTAACCTACAGCCACTAGATTCTGTCCTTCAGTAAACATCTCTCTAGCTGTTTTTTCAGGTTTGGGTACACCATAAAAAGTGGCTTCCGCTTCCAATTCATCTACTATATCCCAAGCCTCAATTGCTCTCTTGGAATCTGCTCCATATAAAGCAGTAAGTGAGCGAGCATCAGACACTGCTTTTTGAACTTCTTTCCGCAAGAATTTGAGTTTTGGTTTATCAACAAAGTTACCTTTAGTTAAAATATCTGTGACAGAAATAATCCCTAATAATTCACCTTGAATAACTGGCGCACGCCATACTCCAGTATTAGCAAATAACCGTGCTACGTATTCAATATCTAAATCAGGATTAACCACAACACAAGGTTTTGTCATGATTTCATAGACGGGAACTCGGTCTGGTTCTTTACCGAAAGCAGCAACTTTACCTACTATATCCATTTCAGTAATCATGCCGTAAGCATCACCACTATGACGAGGTTCAACAACTAAAGCACGTAATCCTTTGAGCCGCATCAGTTTGACTGCTTCTGCTACGGTTGCGGAACCGCGAATAGTAGCAACGTCTTGAGTCATAATATTTTTAGCTCTCATGATTCTTGCTCCTTAAATTTGGTGAATCGAATCAGTGAATTAGTTCTAAACTGTGAGATGTTAGGCTAAACCTGAATTATTTACACTCAAATTCCATCAGAATTGTGAAGGATGAGATGCACCATTTACAAAAGCAATTACAGTTATTAAATATATAGTGATTCTAGCAATTAAATTTACGCAGTCTTCCCAATAATTTCCTGTAAATTTCTTACTTTTGACCTGTGTTTTTGGTCAACCGGGGATCAAGTAAGGAGTTATTCGTTTATTCTGTAATCGCTTTTTGTTGGGGTTTAGGTTCACTGCCAACAATTTAGCTTACTTTTATATTATCACCCTCATCAGTTTAAATTATGAATGATTTATAAAGATCCCGGCTTTTTAATCATAAATTGCCTTAAAAAATAGTTAAGTTGAATACAGAACTAAAAATTATATTTCATGTTTTGGATATTGGATATTACGATTTATTGTGGCTATTTGTAGCAATTGAATCTGGGAATTACCATTAAATAAGCATGAAATTTATTTTTGCGTCAGCTAGGAAGGTAAGATATAGGAATCTGGTTTGATTCCTGAATTTTCCTGGGTAGGAAGGCAAGAAACAAGAGGATTCGAGAATATAAAGGTGTATCGAGTTTTGTATGGCTACGCCACGCAAGCTATCAAAAATCAAATAGGAGTCCTATACAATTAAATTAATGTGAATTCAAGCAATAATTTTTAACCCCTCAGGTAAACCTCTCCCAGCAAAGGGGAAAGGCTTACACCTTTAATACAAGTGAGTCCCCTAAAATCAGCCGCCCAAAAGGTTTTGTAACTTAATCTGAATATTAGTATTAGATCCAACTACTAAAACAGCCGATTCATTAAACGTAGGTGCTTTTGTCAAAATTAATGGATTATTGGAGAACCCGAAAGCCTCAGTAGGAATGCCAAAAGAATTGGTATTGAGAGTACCATCACCATTGGCATCGTGAATGACTGCGACGGCATAATTACCTGTTTTTAAGTTACTAAAAATTACTTTTTGAGGTGTTTCTGTAATTTTGATACATTTAGATTCTAAGGCATTCTTTCCATTATCGGGGAATCCTTGTCTCCTAGAAAAAAGACTCAGGCAAATTTGCCCTTCTTTGTTTTTTAGTCCATCAATTTCAACTGTCAAATTACTATGATTGTTATTGTTTAAATTTGCTCTAGCGTTAGCTGAAGATAGCAAATTTCCCAAAATGGGGAGTAGGGCAATTAACCCAAGACTGAACCCTTGCCGTAAGGAAATTTTAAACCCTTGCTTCATTGATTTATCCTGTATATAAAACGAATCTTTGCTTTAGCAATATTATCACTTTAGATGTTCTTTTTGCCTAATAGACATCTGGTGGTAATTAAACGTGCGTGGTTTGAAACCCTTGTAGAAAAGTTTTGGTGGAACGTTTGTACCTCATGGATATGCAATAGCGTTTGGGAAGGTAGCGATCGCAATTTTACCCACAACCCGTTCACTTTCACTATACTGATGAGCCGCAGCTAATTCTTGTAAGGGATATGTGCGATCTATCACAGTCCGCATTTTACCAGCTTCAATTAACCCTTTCAAATACATTAAATCCTGAGTATTAGGTTTTTCTAAGACAAATTTCACCTTTTGTCCCGGTAAAAATGCCGTTAAAGCAATCTGCAAAATTACGTCTGGGTTAGGTAAAGTAGAAATAAACACCCCATTGGGTTTTAAAACTTTTCTGCAATCAGAAAATACTCTTTTGGCAACCACATCAAAAATAATATCGTACTGCACATCACCTTCTGTAAAATCCTGTAGAGTATAGTCAATCACTAAATCTGCATTTAGAGACTTGACGAAATCCAAATTTTTAGAACTAGAAACACCCGTCACCTCAGCCCCCAATACTTTGGCAATTTGTACAGCAAAAATGCCCACACCGCCCGAAGCCCCATTAATCAATACCTTTTGACCTGATTTGACATTGCCCAAGTCTCGCAGGGCTTGCAGAGCCGTTAGAGCCGCTAAAGGAACGGTGGCTGCTTGTTCATAAGTCATATTTATGGGTTTATGAGCAGCTAAATTTTCAGAAACAACAGTAGACTCTGCATAATCACCTCCAGGAAAGTTAGTGCTGCCATATATAGCATCTCCTACTTTAAAGCGCGTTACTTGCGAACCAACTTCCAACACTTCCCCAGCCACATCAAAACCCAAAATCAGGGGAAATCTATTTCCTGTTAATATGCTCAACATTCCTTTGCGGGTTTTCCAGTCAATAGGATTAACACTACTAGCATGAACTTTTACAAGTAACTGTTCAGGTCTAATTTGCGGTGTTTCCACGTCTTCATACTGCAAAACTTCGGGAGAACCATAACGACTAATAATAATAGCTTTCATCACATTTTCCTAGATTTGATTTGTTATCATATTTATAGTGTAGTGATAATTAAAAGTTCATAGTTAACAAAATGATGAAAAATTGGCTATAAATAATGATCAAAAAATTAAACTTTTGCAAATCATCTGCATTAATATGGATATCATAATCAGTCCGTAATCCTTATACAGTAAGAGATATAACCAAAATTGATATGATAAATAATCAAAAATTAAAAAAATATAAATTGCATTTTTACGCGAAAAATAATGATAGGTTGTATACAGAATTGAATTTCGCACATATCTGGAGTAGTCAGGCTAATATTACTCCAGTTTTTTAGCCTAAATCCCTGATAAACAAGAGTTTTCAGGAGAACTTTCAGGAAAGTTGAGTACAAGCCAATATAGTGAAATCCATAAAAAAATATCGCTCAAATCCTTATAGAAATAGACTTTCAGATGAGTACAAAGAAATCCTGAACCCCTAACTATAAATACTCGTACCCCTAACTATAAATACTTGTACCCCTACCCAAAAAAATATTTTTTAATTTTTGTATCGTTGCAATAGAAGGATTTAAGAATTTGAGTACAAACATAATAAATCCAATAAGTTCTATCCTAGCTAGAGCAAGGGGGGCAAAAAAAATGGCTGCTATAAATCATTTATCGCCAATCACTTAACGCTCCTTAACAAAACCGAGTTAGCAGCCAAAAGTGAGTGGAGGGATGAGATAGCACCATGTCTAAAGTGAATTGAAGTTGCGGCTGTATAAAGTTTATCCAATCGTCCAGCGTTGACACACACCAACAGCAACTTAATCAATGGATTTTAGATTGGGTATTTTGGATTAAAAGCCTTAATTAATAGGCTGTTACCAGAATTTTCAATCTAAGTGATAATCCAAAATTGAGAGCGGACGCAACTTCAATTTCCAGACATTGGCAGTAGTAACAGCATCTCCCACAGTGGCTATCCAGTCCACCGATCTTGCGAAATTCAATGACACTACCTGCTACAGATACTCTCACCTCCGACCTTCAGGATACCATTATCACCCCCGCTAAATCTGGTGGTTGCGGTTGCGATAGCAGCACAACTCCAGAAATGGATGAAAAACTCATTGAACGAATTGCTAAACACCCCTGCTATAGTGAAGAGGCTCATCATCATTATGCACGGATGCACGTTGCCGTTGCTCCAGCTTGCAATATTCAATGTAACTATTGTAACCGCAAGTATGACTGTGCTAACGAAAGTCGTCCTGGAGTAGTTAGCGAATTACTCACACCTGAAGAAGCTGCACATAAAGTATTAGTCATAGCTGGGAAAATTCCCCAAATGACAGTTTTGGGAATTGCTGGCCCTGGCGATCCTTTAGCAAATCCTGAAAAAACTTTTCGGACTTTTGAATTAATTGCAGACAAAGCACCAGATATTAAGCTTTGCTTATCCACTAACGGTTTGATGCTAACTGAATATATTGATCGCATCAAACAATTAAATATAGATCATGTTACTATCACCCTTAATACCATTGATCCCGAAATAGGCGCACAAATCTATTCTTGGGTTCACTATAAACGCAAACGTTACAGAGGGGTTGAAGGGGCAAAAATTCTCCTAGAAAAACAGTTGGAAGGATTGCAAGCCCTCAAAGAAGCTGATATCTTATGCAAAGTTAATTCTGTGATGATTCCGGGAATTAATGATCAGCATTTGGTAGAAGTTAACAAGGCGATTCGTGAAAGAGGAGCATTCTTACACAACATCATGCCGCTAATTTCTGCACCAGAACATGGTACTCATTTTGGTTTAACTGGTCAACGTGGGCCAACAGGAAAAGAACTGAAAGAAGTGCAAGACAATTGCTCTGGTAATATGAAAATGATGCGTCACTGTCGCCAGTGCCGAGCCGATGCGGTAGGATTATTAGGAGAAGATCGTAGCCAAGAATTTACTAAAGATAAATTCATGGAAATGGCTCCCGAATATAACTTTGAAACCCGCCAAGAAGTTCACGAAGGTATTGAGAAATTTAGAGAAGAAATTAAGGCTGCAAAAGATAAAGTATTGACTGGCAAAAAATCTGCCAATAGTCTTAAAATCTTAGTTGCAGTAGCAACAAAAGGTGGTGGATTAATTAACCAACACTTCGGACACGCCAAAGAATTTCAAGTTTATGAAGTTGATGGTACTGAAGTCCGCTTTATTAGTCATCGTAAGATTGATCAATATTGTCAAGGTGGTTACAGCGAAGAGGCTACCGCAGATAATATAATGAAAGCGATCGCAGATTGTAAAGCAGTCTTGGTATCGAAAATAGGCAATTGTCCCAAAGAAAAATTAGCAGCAGCAGGAATAGAAACTGTTGAAGCCTACGATGTAATTGAAAAGGTTGCTTTAGAATTTTACGAGCAATATGTCAAGGCTAATGGTTAATTAAATTTTGGATTTTGGATTTCGGATTTGATGAACTCCAATCTAAAATCCAAAATCTAAAATCTAAAATCTTCGAGGTAAATAATCATGGCTTACACAATTACTAGCCAGTGTATTTCCTGCAAGTTATGTTTATCTGTGTGTCCTACCGGTGCAATTCAAGAAGTTGACGGTAATTACTCGATTAACTCTGAACTTTGCACAAACTGCGCCGATAGTATTTACACTGTACCTCAATGTAAAGCTAGTTGTCCCACCATTGATGGTTGCGTTAAACAACCTAGTGATTATTGGGAAAGTTGGTTTGCCACTTACAACCGTGTTTTAGCCAAGCTAACCAAGAAACAAGACTACTGGGAACGTTGGTATAACTCCTATTCCCAGAAGTTCTCCCAACAGTTGCAAAAACATCAAGGACAAGTAGTTATATAGGTAATGGGTAATAGGTAATAGCTTTTCCCTATTACCTATCACCAATTACCAATCACCAATTAAGAATTACCCCTGATTACTCATACTCTTTATATGGAAACTATGCAAACTAATTGCATCTATCTTGATAATAATGCCACCACTAAAGTAGATCCTAAAGTTGTTGAGGCAATGATGCCTTATTTGACGGACTACTATGCTAATCCTTCTAGTATGCACACTTTTGGCGGACAACTTGGTAAAGCTGTCAAAACAGCTAGAGAACAAGTTGCAGCTTTGCTAGGTGCTGAAGAATCAGAAATTGTTTTTACCAGTTGCGGAACTGAAGGTGATAATGCGGCTATTCATGCGGCGTTATTAGCTCAACCAGAAAAACGTCATATCATCACTTCCCAAGTAGAACATCCCGCAGTTTTAAATGTCTGCAAACAATTAGAAACTAAAGGTTATCAAGTTACCTATTTGTCTGTTAATAATAAGGGACAAATAGATTTGAATGAGTTAGAAGCTTCTCTAACTGGCAATACTGCTTTAGTAACAGTAATGTATGCCAATAATGAAACCGGCACAATTTTTCCCATTGAAGAAATTGGTGCTAGAGTTAAAGAATATGGAGCAATCTTTCACGTTGATGCAGTACAAGCGGTAGGTAAAATACCCTTGAATATGAAGACCAGCACCATTGATATGTTAACAATATCTGGTCATAAAATTCATGCTCCCAAAGGTATTGGTGCTTTGTATGTTAGACGTGGTGTGAGATTCCGTCCTCTATTAGTTGGTGGACATCAAGAAAGAGGACGCAGAGCAGGTACAGAAAATGTTCCCGGAATTATCGCTTTAGGCAAAGCTGCGGAACTAGAAATGCTACACTTGGAAGAGGCGACAAAAAGAGAAAGAAAGTTACGAGATCGCCTTGAACAAAGTTTACTAGCCAAAATTCCTGATTGTGCAGTAAATGGTGATGTGAAAAATAGATTACCAAATACCAGCAACATCGGTTTCAAATATATCGAAGGTGAAGCAATTCTATTACTTCTAAATAAGCACGGTATTTGTGCTTCCTCTGGTTCTGCTTGTACTTCTGGTTCTCTTGAACCATCTCATGTTTTAAGAGCAATGGGTTTACCCTACACTACTTTACATGGTTCAATTCGCTTCAGTCTTTCTCGCTACACAACCGAGGCTGAAATTGATCAAGTAATTGCAGTTATGCCAGAAATTGTTGAAAAGCTTCGCGCTTTATCTCCCTTCAAAAATGATGAGGCGGGTTGGTTACAACAGCAAGCACAAACTTTAGTAAATCGGTAATGGGTAATAGGTAATGGGTAATATTTTTTCCAATTACCAATTACCAATCACCAATTATCAATCACCAATTATCAATCTAAAATTAACTATGTGGGACTACACTGATAAAGTATTAGAATTGTTTTACGAACCCAAAAACCAAGGGGCAATAGAAGAAACTGGCGAAGTTGGTGTGAAGGTTGCAACTGGTGAAGTGGGAAGTATTGCCTGTGGTGATGCTTTAAGATTACATTTGAAAGTTGAAGAAGCAACAGATAAAATTCTTGATGCTAGGTTTCAAACTTTTGGTTGTACCAGTGCGATCGCATCTTCTAGCGCTTTAACTGAAATGGTTAAAGGTTTAACTTTAGATGAAGCTTTGAAGGTGACAAATAAAGAAATTGCTGCCTATTTAGGTGGTTTACCTGAAGCGAAAATGCACTGTTCTGTTATGGGTCAAGAAGCTCTAGAAGCTGCGATCTATAATTATAGAGGCATTCCTTTAGCTGCCCATGATGACGATGATGAAGGTGTCCTAATCTGTAGTTGTTTTGGAATAACTGATGCTAAGATTAGAAAAGCAGTTGCACAAAACAATCTCTTCAGTGCAGAACAAGTAACAAATTATGTAAAAGCTGGTGGTGGATGCGGTTCTTGTTTAGCGAAAATTGATGATATAATAAAAGAAGTTAAGCAAGAGTTTGCCAAAGAAAATCTCCACAATAATGGCGCAGCAGCTAACAAAGAAGTTTCTAATTTAGGGCAACAAAGACCATTAACTAATGTTCAGAAAATCGCCCTAATTCAAAAAGTATTAGATGAAGAAGTCCGACCCGTTTTAATCGCCGATGGGGGAGATGTTGAACTCTATGATATAGAAGGCGATAAGGTAAAAGTAATTCTTAAAGGTGCTTGTGGTTCATGTTCTAGTAGCACTGCCACATTAAAGATTGCGATTGAATCAAGATTACGCGATCGCATCAACAAAGACATCATCGTTGAAGCAGTTTAGTCACAATTGACAATTGATAATTGACAGTTGATAACTAATAAACCAGTCATTCTTACAACTCAATAAACACTATGAACACAACTACATTTTCTGTAGAGCGCTCGCCACCATAGCGACGTTCTCTACACGCTCACTGCCGTAGATACAAGGCGTGAGAAACCGACAAACAAAAGACAAACCCACCAATCAACCAAACTAGGAAAATACGAACAATGAGCGACGAAAGAATTAGACAGATAGCATTCTACGGCAAGGGCGGTATCGGTAAATCTACCACCTCTCAAAACACCCTAGCTGCAATGGCTGAAATGGGTCAACGCATCATGATCGTAGGTTGCGACCCTAAAGCTGACTCTACCCGTTTGATGCTTCACTCTAAGGCTCAAACCACAGTATTACACTTGGCTGCTGAAAGAGGTGCTGTTGAAGACCTCGAACTCCATGAAGTAATGTTGACCGGTTTCCGTGGTGTTAAGTGCGTAGAATCTGGTGGTCCAGAACCCGGTGTAGGTTGCGCTGGTCGTGGTATTATCACCGCTATTAACTTCCTAGAAGAAAACGGTGCTTACACAGATTTAGATTTCGTATCTTACGACGTATTAGGTGACGTTGTATGTGGTGGTTTTGCTATGCCTATCCGTGAAGGTTAAGGAGGGTTATTTGGGGGTTTTGTTGGTGCAATTGGTTGAGAAGTTTGATTTTTTTTATGCCCTATTTTTGCCCTGGGAATTTTTGGGGAAATGGGGTTTTTGTTGGAGATTTATGGTTTTGTTTACCCTATTTTTTACCTTGTGTCAAGGGGGATACATGATTTTTGATAAATAAGTTACTGATTTTTTAAAACAGTTCTAACAGTTGGTTGCAAATACCCTATCGTAATTTTAGCTAATGCGTTAAATAGCGGATCATATTCAAGTGTGACACTGCTCCCAGGTTTCAACCGCTGTGTAATCGTTAAGTAAGTATGTAGAGGACATTAAAAGGGTTTTATTCCTTTTTGATTAAGCTCGTAATCTACTTTTATGACAAGTTTCATTAAATCAATATCATTTATCAATTTTGTACTCTAACCACAAATTTAGACTACACAGTATCATGATATATGATGCTATAAGTAAGTGTTTTCGCAAATTTGTTAGTAAAAACTTAATTATATAGGTAGTTTTAGTCTATACTATTTGTTAAATCAAGGTTTAGACATAAGAATATTTTGCTATGTCACTTCTAAAGCTGCTACAAACACTCATTTCCGGTACTCATAATCCTGAATTGGATGCGGCGCGAATAAATCATGACAGCTTGCCTCAAAGCGAATATTTTCAGGGTGAAAAACTTTCAAAAGACCAATTGGAAAGGGATAAACAGATAACTTCTCAAAGAGGTTATCAATTGGGGCGGAGTTTGAGAGCAGCTATCGAAGAACATTACTCTGCTCCAGAACAACAGCGAGTTATTGATAATCTTATGAAAGCAATAGATACCTTGGTAATAACGCCAGGATATTTCCTGATATGGACTATGAGGATATTTGGTACACAGATTACTATGATCTAATTGAATTAGCGAAAGATATGGGTTTAGGGGATCGTACTTTACCTCACTGGCCTGAAGAATCAAATTCCTTTAATCGCTATCTAGAACTGACTACTTCTGATTTAGTGCAAATATTTCTGGGTTTTTTAGAAGAAGCTTTGCTTGATGAGTATAAATTTGGGGCAGATTTAGATAGCTGGGTTAGGTACTTATTAAGAGAAACCTTAAAATCGAGACAGCGTTTAGCTCGTGAAGAACAAAAGCAGGACGAAGATTTGCGCTTTTCCCCTACAATCTTCAAAACAACTCAGCAGAATAAAAGCAATAACAATAAGTAAGATATCTGAACGTTAAAAGCTCTTCCAGTATTATCGGTTGTTGAGGGCGATAGCGAAACGTGACCTAAGAATCGCATTTTCGGTATGTGGTTGATGTGCGATACCTTTGGTAAGCTTCGCTAACGCTTTTCTAATGTTGTGATTTAAGTGCGATTAGAATGCTGTTATCTGAGGATTATGATCCAATTTTGTCATCACCTGCTATATGTCTCTAAATGAACTGCTACCTACTATTAATCAACTATCCCAGCAAGACAAATTGCGTCTTATTCATTTCCTATGATTAACCGTAGCAAAAGTAAAATGTGGTAATATAACGACAAACTACTTTTAATGATATGTATAGTCTTAACCTCAAACCAACCCATAAACCTATCAAGCAATATTACGAAGAATTAGAAAATTTCAAAAAACTGGGAGTTGTTCATGAAACTGCGGTAAAAGTGGCTTTTCAAAAGTTGCTTGAGTCTTGCTGTCAACAGTTTAAATGGACTCTAGTACAAGAATATGCTATTAAAAAACGAAAAAGAGTTGATGGGGCTTTAGTTGATAGTTATAACTTAGCTCGTGCTTATTGGGAAGCTAAAGACAGCAAAGATAATTTAAAAAAAGAAGTCCAAAAAAAACTAGCCATTGATTATCCCAAAGATAACATTATTTTTCAACAACCTGAAAGGGCGATTTTGTACCAGGATGGTAAACTGGTGATGGATGAAGATATTACTAAACCCCAAAACTTAGTAGATGTATTACGACAACTTTTTGAATATCGTCCTCCTGCAATTGAACAATGGGAAAAAGCATCTAATGAGTTTGGTTTTCGGGTTAAGGAACACGCAACAGCATTATTAGAATTAATTCGAGAACAGAGTAAAAAAAATAAAAAGTTTATTGATGCTTTTGCCGAATTTTTACAACTTTGTCGTCAGTCAATTAATCCCAATCTTTCAGAAGTAGCAGTTGAAGAAATGTTAATTCAACATTTATTAACTGAGCGTATTTTTAGAAGTGTATTTAATAATCCTGATTTTGCTCAAAGGAATATTATCGCGGTAGAAATTGAAAAGGTAATTAATACTTTAACTTCTAAATCCTTTAGTCGCAGTCATTTTTTAAGTAGTTTAGATCGGTTTTATGGTGCAATTGAAGAAACCGCCGCAACTATTGATGATTTTTCCCAAAAACAGGATTTTCTCAATAAAATTTATGAGCGCTTTTTTCAAGGGTTTTCTGTAAAAGTTGCTGATACTCATGGAATTGTTTATACTCCTCAACCGATTGTTAATTTTATGGTCAAAAGTGTTGAGGATATTTTACAAAAAGAGTTTGGTAAATCCTTAGTTGATAAGGGTGTACATATTCTTGATCCTTTTGTGGGAACAGGTAATTTTATTATTCGGGTCATGCGAGAAATAGCGGAAATTCAAAAATCTGCTTTACCTTATAAATATGAACATGAATTACATTGTAATGAGGTGATGTTATTACCCTATTATATTGCTTCTATGAATATAGAGCATGAGTATTTTGAGCAAGCAGGAGAATATAAATCTTTTGAGGGTATTTGTTTAGTTGATACTTTTGAGGATCAAAATATTCAACAATTGGATTTATTTAGTCCAGATAACATGAAACGAGTAGAAAAACAAAGACAATCTGATATTTTTGTGATTATTGGTAATCCTCCTTATAATGCAGGACAATTGAATGAAAATGATAATAATAAAAATAGGAAATATACCACTAAAGATAAAACAGGTATAGATGATCGTGTGTCTGCAACCTACGCAAAAGCATCGAAAGCAACATTAAAAAATAAATTATCAGATCCTTATGTGAAAGCAATTCGTTGGGCAAGTGATAGAATCAAAGAAGAGGGTATTATTGCTTTTGTCACTAATAACAGTTTTATTAAACAAATCGCTTTTGATGGCATGAGACAAGAATTAGAAAAGCATTTTGACCAAATTTATGTATTTGATTTAGGGGGTAATGTTCGCAAAAATCCTAAACTGTCAGGTACAACTCATAATGTATTTGGTATTCAGGTGGGAGTAAGTGTTAATATATTGGTTAAGAAAAAAGGGATGGAGGTTATCTAATGCAAAACTCAATTTCCAATCACTTCACTATTGAAGTAGAACAAGAAGATGATGGACGTTGGATTGCAGAAATTTTAGAAATACCTGGTGTTTTAGTTTATGGTTTAACTAAACAAAAAGCAATATCCAATGTCCAAGCATTAGCTCTGCGCGTCATTGCTGATAAACAAAAAAACAGGATTACAACCAGAGGATTTATGAAAAAAGCTAAAATATACTATGCGCGAATGGATGAATTTTGGACAAAGGAAGAAAAGTTAAAATATTTAGAAAACCTTAACTGGTATGATGTTGAGTGGCAAGAAATTAAACCAGATAAAAATAATAATTGGTTAACAGACGGTTTAGAAGATGATTTTGATAATTTTATAGCAATTGGTAATAGAGAAGCTAAAGCTGCTGCTGAACAAAACCAGACAGTGGTATTTAAGCTATTTAGTTTAGGTGTTAATACCAGTCGTGATTCTTGGGTAATTAATCATGATACTAAAATATTAGAATCGAATATAATAAAAACAGTTGAAACTTACAATGAGCAGGTAATTAAATGGACAAATCAAGATCAATTCCGTATAAATGCCAATATTGATAATATTATTATTTATGATGATACTAAGATTAATTGGAGCAGCACTCTTAAAAACTATTTAAAAAGAGGAATATCAAATAAATATAATTCTAGTCAGATTCGTAATTATATTTATCGTCCTTTTTGTTATCAATATTTATATTTTGATAAAATCTTAAATGATCGTCGTGGACAATTTACACTTATCTTCCCAACTCCTGAAACTGAAAAAGAAAATGAGGTAATTTGGATCAAAGTTGGAACTGAAATTCCTATGTTCGCCCTTAGTATTAATTATATTCCTGATCTATTACCTCAAGGTGGTTCACAATGTTTCCCCTTCTACACATACAACGAAGACGGAACAAACCGCCAAGAAAATATCACAGATTGGGCATTAAAACAATATCAAAACCATTACCAAGATACTACAATCACCAAATGGGATATCTTCTATTATATCTATGCAGTGCTGCATCATCTCCACTACCGGGAACGCTACGCAGCCAACCTCAAAAGAGAACTTCCCCGCATTCCCTTTGCGCCCCAATTTCATCCTTTTGTCATAGCCGGAAAACGACTAGCAGAAATTCATATTAACTACGAAAAACAGCCAGAATATCACCTGAAACACCTAGAAAATAAAGACTTACCCATTGATTGGCGTGTAGAAAAAATGCGCCTATCTAAAGATAAAACCCAAATCAAATATAACGATTTTCTCACCTTAACAGGAATACCACCAGCAGTATTTTTATATCGTTTAGGCAACCGTTCCGCCTTAGATTGGATAATAGATCAATATCAAGTTACCACAGATAAGCGCAGTGAAATTACAAATGATCCTAATCGTCTTGATGATGAACAATATATTGTCAGGTTAATTAAACAGATAATTACTGTGAGTTTAGAGACGGTAGAAATCGTTAATAATTTACCAGATTTGGGATTACCAAAAGATTGATAAGTACCAAGATACCCGACTTCTTGAATGAGTCAGGGATCTATTGTTGTATTAAGATATTATTTTTTTGATGTTGTGGGTTGTAGAAATGCGATAAAAACGGTATAATACTTGTATTCTCAAGGATAATGCCCATGGAAATCCAAGAACTGAAAGCAATAATTAAAGAAAGTATCCGCGAAGTTTTGCGAGAAGAAAGAATGTTATTCTGTCAAATCCTTATACCCTATGTAAGTGACGAAGAACAAGAAGAACTAGATGAAATGTTTGGTTCACCATCAGATTATGAAGATGATTTTATCAATATGACAGATTGGGTACGAAATGGAACTAAACTTCAGTAAAAATGCGCTGAAATTTCTCAAGAAACTTTCAGATAAAGATACATAAAAATTACGTAATAAGATATTGCAATTGTTAAATTCAGTTGAAGAATCTGGTTTAGTACCATCTGGAGAACTTGAGATAAAAACATTAGAAGGAGAATGCCAAGGTTTTTTAAGAATGCGGGTAGGTAAAATTAGGATTATTTTTACAGTGGATATAGAACAAGATGAACTACAAATTTATGACATAGGCTTTAGAGGTGATATTTATAAAACTTAAAAAATAAAACTTAAAAATCTAAAAAAAAATTAAATCCTATACAACAAGGTTAAAAATGAAAAACACAATTCCTAATCACTTCACTATTGAAGTAGAACAAGAAGAAGATGGACGTTGGATAGCAGAAATTTTAGAAATTCCCGGTGTTTTATCTTATGGTTTAACTCAACAACAAGCAATATCTAATGTACAAGCTTTAGCTTTGCGAGTAATTGCTGATAAACTAGAACAGGGGGAAATGAATTTAGGTTTAAAAAGTCTCACCTTTATTGCTGCATAAGTAGGTGAACGGAAAAAACCGAGATAAGTAACGAAAAGTAAAGTTGCCCAAAACCTGTTCCCTGACCACACAAGTAAATTCACAGAATCAAACCTGATTCCTATATAATATATATATTAGTTAAGCATCGTTAGGAGAGCAATTAACCATGAAATTTACAAGAATTACAATTAATCCCAATAAAATGGGAGGAGTACCTTGTATTCGTGACTTACGGATTCCTGTTGCTACCGTTGTTGCTATGTTTGCTGAAGGAATGAGAGATAACGAAATTTTAGCAGCATATCCTGACTTAGAAATAGAGGATCTTCAGGAAGCCTTACATTATGCAGCACAAGCATTAAGAGAAAGAGAATTACCCTTATTAAGCGCATGAAATTTATAATTGATAATGCCTTATCACCCATAATTTCCAAAGGATTACAACAAGCTGGTTTTGATTCTGTTCATGTTCGAGATTATAATATGCAAGCATCTGAAGATGTTGATATCTTTGCAATTGCTGCACAAGAAAATCGTACAGTTATTTCAGCAGATACGGATTTTGGTACTTTATTAGCACTACGACAAGAAGCTAAACCATCGGTAATTTTATTTAGGAGAAATAGCGATCGCCGTCCCGAACAACAGTTACAAATTTTGCTCAAAAATTTTCCTAACCTAGTAGAAAGTATTGACTCAGGTAGTATTATTATTTTTGATCGTGATCGGATTCGGATTCGTTCTTTACCCATTAATGGAGATCATAATTAATGAAAAACTCAATTCCTAATAACTTCATGAAACTTTTATTAGACGAAAACCTTTCTGATAGGATTATTCCCAAAATTACAGACTTGTAAAAGATAAGGAGATAAAGATGCAAATTGCCATTAAGCCAGATCAAGAACAATACATTCTTGAAAAACTACAACAAGGTAAATATAAAAGCATTGATGAGTTATTATCCATAGCTTTTCAACTTTTAGAACTTCCTGATGTTGGTTTGTCGGTGCGTTAGCGAAGCTTACCGAAGGTATCGCATTTCCTGTGTTGTGGTTTAAGTGCGATCGCTGTTAGGATATATTTGTAAATTACAAGATGGTTATTTTGTTACTTAACCACTTGTATTAAATCTAAATTCCCCATTTGCAACTTCAATCTTTCATTCTCAATTCTTAACCTCTCATTTTCCTGTTCTAAGGTCATTACCATACCTTGCAATTCTTCCACCTTCGATTTTTTCTTAATCGCTTCTTCAATAGCAACCTTCCGATTTTCTAAACTAAACCACTTTTGATAAATCGAAGTGTGCATATTTACAGAATGACCCAAATTATCAGCAGCAGCTTTAATTGGAATCCCCATTAAATGCGCTCGAATTGCCCAAGCGTGACGTAAATCATAGGGTTGAAAATTCACACCTACAAATCTAAACCATCTATCCGTACCATGTCGCGCAGAATTGATTTCTCTACTCGTAACTTTATCCTTAATTTTCGCTTTCAATAACTCAATTGCTGTTATATCTGTTTTCAAATTAAACTCTTCCACCCAACGGGGATATAATGGTAAAGCTTCCCTTTCACCAGTTTTACATTCTTCATTAACTCGCCATGTATTCATGGTATTATCAACAGACAACCACCAATCTAAATCAGGTTTAACAAAAATTTCAATCGGTCTTAAACCATAGGTTGCTAACATTCCATAAACCCATCTCCACAATTTCCAATTGTTTCTATCGTCTCTAGTTGTTAACTTACTTGGTCGGTTGATGGCGTAATTTTCAAACTTCCAATATTCTTTTTCAACTTCCGCATCAGTTGGTATATCTCGCTTTCTTTTAGTAGTAGATTTGATTTTTAAATTATTTAATTCTGGTACTTCTAAACCAGAACATTTACACAGTACTCGAATCACCTTAATTAACTCATTTTTCACACTATCAGAAGAAGTACAATTTTGCACAGCTTCAATAAAATTAGCATCTATCGCTAGTTTATCCTTGGGTAGATGCTTTTGAGCAATATAGAAATAACTACTAAAAGTATTTTCACTTTTAAGAGTACGTTTCCTAGTTTGGAAATAATTTTTTTCAAAATCTGCAATTAATTCACCAATAGTTCTTAAATTAGCTTTAATCCTTGTTTTTCCTAAATATTTATCTGTCCATTGAAATTGTTTTCTAGCAATCAGTTTTCCTAACTCATTAGCCTCTTCTTCAGCCGTATTTAATCCATCAAAATTAAAGGGAATACCCAAAGAAATATCATATTGTTTTGTACCGCTACCGTTTTTGTCAATATCCCCTGGTTTAATAGGTAAAGTGCTTCTCAACTGGAGTGAATTACCAGATTTTCTAATAGAAACACAAACATTAGCGGCTCTGAGTCTACCATTAATTGCTTTTAATTCTGTGATCAGTTTTGCCGTTAAGTGATTTTCTTGTTCATTTACTGCTTGCATTCTACCTAAATATCCCCCATCGGTAATAGCTGTTTGGTGAAAATCGGTAAATGCTTCCTGTGTTCTGTCCATACCCTAGATTTACCCTAATTAAAAAACTGTTCACCCCTGACAATGATTACGGCAAACACTGTCTAAAATGGACATTTTACAGCTATTTTTAGGATCTGTCTAGTTTTTCCGTGAAGGTAAAGCACAAGAAATCTACATCGTTACCTCTGGTGAAATGATGGCGATGTACGCTGCAAACAACATCGCTCGTGGTATTTTGAAATATGCTCACTCCGGTGGTGTACGTTTAGGTGGTTTAATCTGTAACAGCCGTAAGGTTGACCGTGAAGACGAGTTAATCATGAACTTGGCTGAACGTTTGAACACTCAAATGATTCACTTCGTACCCCGCGACAACATCGTTCAACACGCAGAATTGCGTCGTATGACCGTTAATGAATATGCTCCTGACAGCAACCAAGGTCAAGAGTACCGCGCATTAGCTAAGAAGATCATCAACAACGACAAACTCACCATTCCTACACCAATGGAAATGGATGAATTAGAAGCTCTATTGATCGAATACGGTCTATTAGACGATGATACCAAGCACGCTGACATCATCGGTAAAGCCGCAGCTGCTAAGTAGTATTTAGTAAATAAGGAACAGGAAAAAGGAAAACTCCACATATATTTCCTTTTTACTTTCCTGTTCTTCCCTGTTGTGGGGATTAAATTCCCCATTCCTACCTATCCGATATCCAGAATATTTAATAGAGGCCAGACATGACTCCTCCAGACAACAAGAAAATTGTTGAAGAAAGAAAAGAACTGATCAAAGAAGTTCTTAAAGCTTATCCCGAAAAGTCTGCTAAGAAGCGCGAAAAGCACTTAAACGTACACGAAGAAGGTAAATCTGATTGTGGTGTTAAATCTAACATCAAATCCTTACCTGGTGTAATGACCGCTCGTGGTTGTTCTTATGCAGGTTCTAAAGGTGTGGTTTGGGGTCCTATCAAGGACATGATTCACATCAGCCACGGTCCTGTAGGTTGTGGTTACTGGTCTTGGTCAGGTCGTCGTAACTACTACTTAGGTACAACAGGTGTTGATACCTTTGGTACTATGCACTTCACCTCCGACTTCCAAGAACGCGACATCGTATTCGGTGGAGACAAGAAACTCATCAAGTTAATTGAAGAGTTAGATGAATTATTCCCCTTAAACCGTGGGGTTTCTATTCAATCTGAATGTCCTATCGGTCTAATTGGAGATGACATCGAAGCAGTAGCTAAGAAGACATCCAAAACCATCGGTAAGCCAGTTATTCCTGTACGTTGCGAAGGTTTCCGTGGTGTGTCTCAGTCTTTAGGACACCACATTGCTAACGACATGATTCGTGACTGGGTATTCCCCAGAGCAGACAAAGCTAAGAAAGATGGTACTCTCAAGTTTGAGTCTACCCCTTATGACGTAGCCATCATCGGTGACTATAACATCGGTGGAGATGCTTGGGCAAGCCGTATCTTATTAGAAGAAATTGGTTTGCGTGTTGTTGCTCAGTGGTCTGGTGATGGTACAATCAACGAAATGTTGATGACCCCCAACGTGAAAATGAACCTCATCCACTGCTATCGTTCTATGAACTATATCAGCCGTCACATGGAAGAGGCTTATGGTATACCCTGGTTAGAGTATAATTTCTTCGGTCCTACCAAGATTGCTGCATCTTTACGCGAAATTGCTTCTAAGTTTGATTCTAAGATTCAAGAAAACGCTGAAAAAGTTATTGCTAAGTATCAGCCTGTAATGGACGAAATCGTTAAGAAATATCGTCCTCGCTTAGAAGGTAAGACAGTTGCAATGATGGTTGGTGGTTTACGTCCCCGTCACGTTGTTCCCGCTTTCCAAGATTTAGGAATGAAAATGATTGGTACTGGTTATGAGTTCGCTCATAATGACGACTATAAACGTACTACTCACTACATTGAAAACGGAACTATCGTTTATGACGACGTTACCGCTTACGAATTTGAAGAATTCATCAAAGCATTGAAGCCAGATTTAGTTGCTTCCGGTGTGAAAGAGAAGTACGTTTTCCAAAAAATGGGTCTTCCTTTCCGTCAAATGCACTCTTGGGATTACTCCGAACTTGATGATGTTGCTGGAAAGGTGCGGTAATTTGTGGTTTTTTGATTGGGAAATTATCAGAAACTAATTTTTAGACTAAATGGATTTTATTATGTTCTATAATAACATTGTTTGTGGATAACTGCAAGTAGTAAAAGTCTGATTTTATCTAATTTTGAGATGGTTGTGAATTTGTGATGTTTGGTGATTTGGTTAAATTTGATAACTTTTTTAATTTTAATTTTTTAGACTAAATAGTAGGGTACGTCAGACAAATAACTGAGTAAAAGAAAGATAAATTAAAAAAATATGATACACCCTACTACTGAAGCTTTAATTAAGATAACATCAGTTCTGCAATATCTACCTCAGAAAATCCCATTAACTTTCCCACTTGTTTAATATACATTTTTTCCGTTATGTGAAAATCACCATCACGCTTTGCAAGTGCAATCAAATCAATTAATAACCCTAAAGCATCATCAGGATATTTAGCTATTAATGAATAATCTACTTCTATTTTTTGACAAGATAATGAATTTTTGATTTCCTGAATTTCTGCCGATGTTAAATTGGCATTAGTAATAATCGTCTTGAGATATTCTTTTTCTTCAGGTTCAATACTACCATCAACTTTCATTAAATTAATCAGGGTTTTAATCTTTAATAATTCTAGTCTTTCTCCTGTTATATTATTTGCTTCTATGTCAGATGATGGAAAAAGATTATCAGTATATTCAATGCTAGTTTCACTTAATGATTGAGTCTCATCTAATATCTCAATTTCTTTTTCAAATATTTGAATAGCCTTATTACCTACTTGTTTAGTTGAATAGGCTGACCATAAACCCATAGCAGTAGAACCCACTAGAGGTAAATATTTACTAACACTTGATTTCAATACCTGTTGGGCATATTTTCCTGCTATCCAACGAGCCATATCTTGAAATATTGGTGTGCCATAGCCATTGACAATTGAATTAGCTGATTCTATGGAAGGTCTTTGATGTTGATAAGGATTTTTAGCAAAATAATTACTTCTATCTTGTGCAACCATATCAAAAGAAGTGATTATTTTTTCGCCAACTTGGTTTTGTAGTTCTTGAATAACTTTATTACTTGTATTTTGTTGGTTTGTCATGGACATATAAACTCCCATTCAATTTTGGATAAAGCTGATTACAGATATATTGGATACATAACATAATTTGAAAAAATCATCAATTACATCCTGTAAATCCTAAAATCCTGGATATCCTGATAGCGAAGTGTGGCGTTAGCCATTTCAGACAATTAATGCTACAATACACCAATAACTACTTGGTATCATATCATGATGATTACTCAAGCACTGGAATTACAACCAAACACCTTAGAAGATATATCAGAAGATATTATTTTCCCACCCAGTGACCTCTATAGTGATGAACCTCCCGTAGAAACAGAACTGCATCTCGAACAAATAATGCTCTTAATAAAATCACTCAAATGGTTATGGAAAGAGAGAACTGATTTTTATGCTGTCGGAAATCTGAGTATTTACTATAGTCCTCATCAAAAAAAATCAAAAGATGTGAGAGGTCCAGATTTTTTCGTGGTGTTAGGAACAGAACGAAAAACTAGAAAAAGTTGGGTAGTGTGGGAAGAGAATGGCAAATATCCTCATGTCATTGTCGAAATTCTTTCACCAACTACAGCTAAAACTGATAGAGAAACTAAAAAACTACTTTATCAAGATACTTTCCGTACACCTGATT
>JACCDP011195345.1_pt1 | contig 54444 bp, 44 predicted proteins | sample 7445841 | NCBI WGS metagenome assembly JACCDP01 (sample SAMN15323441, study PRJNA562643) | freshwater metagenome | isolation source: river surface water | place: USA:Blue River Watershed | collected 2017-08-17 | reverse complement strand
GGCGACTCCTCCGCCACAATTGGAGGCCGCATCCACAACGCAATGCCCAATCCAAGAATAAGAACAAGTAATACAACAATTAACACTTCAATATCCATTTCCTATAGTGTAGACTCGAGAAACTCCACAATGCGAACACTATAGGGAATGATTATCTTCATCTTCTGGGTGGGTCGACCGTTGAAGTATCGAACCCCCCTCTTGGGTAAGTGCTTCGATAGTATAAATCCGCCGCGGGTGGATATGAAGAATGGCCCCTGGTTCCACAGTCTCTGTATATACATCTCCTGAGTCGGCGTCGAGCCACGCATATAGAAACCGCCCGTGAAGAACATAGAGATGACATTCTTTATAATGATGGGAACGAGGACCTAGAGCGTAGCCTGGTCCCGTTCGAAAAACATGGACACATGTGTTCGCATCGAAACCGAACCGATGTCCGTATGAAGTTGGAATATTGAATGTCGACGCGGTCTGATACATACTTCGCGGAACCTGGAGTCGATGATACATACATCCCCATTGGTTCAACTGCTCTTTCACCATTTCTCGATTCGCATCTATAATGTTTGTTATATATATCACAATGGCTTCTTCTCTCAGAAAAAGACCATTCATATAATGAATCCCCTCAAGCCTAGGCTGTGCGTCCTTGTAGGACCCTCCAGCCGGAATTTCCGCAATCGTCTCATAAATATTTACTAATTGAATTGGAACCATTCTTCCACCACTTGAATTCTCATTCTTCACACTGGTTTAGGCTTCGGCTTTCAGTGGGCTTTACCTAACCGTCTAAATACGACGACCGTTCATATAAAAAGGAAAAGAATGAACCCCTATAGTGAAAAAATCATCCGCTCCGCCCATTTTCTCCACTCCATCCCGCGCGAAGGACGAGCGCTGGTCTTCACATATGGATGTTTCGACCTCCTTCACCGCGGCCATCTTGAATACCTTCACTGGGCAAAGGCACAGGGGGATGTCCTGATTGTCGGTGTCAATTCAGACGAATCGGCGCGAAAACGGAAGGGTATTACACGACCTATTAACGGGCTCGAAGACCGAATGACCATGTTGGCCGCTCTAGAATGCGTCGATCATGTCATTCCCTTTAGTGAAGACCAACCGCATACCCTCATTCAGACACTAAGACCCGATGTATATGTAAAAGGGGCGGAATATGAGGACCACACTTTCTCGGATCAGGAATATGTGGGGGATGTGCGTTACGCGCCAATATATGAAGGCATGTCCACATTCGCACTCATCCGTCGTATTACGCAACCAGTAAATATCTATTTTGGAAGTGGGCCAGCAGGTCGCTGATGAAAAATAATTTCGAATTTCAAAATTATTTTCCAAGAAAGCATAAGATGGATGACTTGTATCCGAGTGAACTGGAAGTACTCCTCGGCGGATTAACAATCTTATTACGAGACGAAAAGGATGTGGAAAAAAAAATAATGGAAAATTCGAACGAAATTAAAGAGTATGTCAAAAAAGAAGTAATTCCAAACGACATATCAAATAATTCATCCGATGTCTTAGCTAAGACTGAAGACCCGTTCAACATGAATCAAGAAGATGCCGGCGACGGCGCCAAGGAAAATTCCGAATCTCATACACAAAACGCACCACCCCTTGAGGAGGATTATACTGACGCCAATGATTCAGTAAAAGAACCACTTCCTATAGTGAAAAAACTTTTTAAACAAGTGGCTCTTATATGTCACCCAGACAAAGTGAAGGATGAAAAGCACAATAAACTATTTCTCTTAGGACGCACCGCACAAGATAATAATGATACTCTTACGCTGCTTTTTATTTTATCAAAGTGTTCCGCGACCATAATCTTGAAAGATGATGAAATCGCAGATGTAAAAGAAACAATCGAAAAAAGACAGCTAACAATTCTTAAAAAAAAGGAAACCGTCACATATAAATGGAATACATACTCGGATGATGTTAAGAAAAGATTAATAAAACAAATTATACCGAAATAATCCCTATAATGTAACACTATAGGAATTAATCTACTTGGATTGTGCGAAGCACAATTACTTCGTCTACTCCGTAGACTCAGAAGCCAAGAAACATATCGTGCGGAGACGAAACTCCGCACCAGTTATTTTTGGGATTAAAATCCCAAAAATAGGTTGCTGCCAGGCGAAACTGGCAGCCATGGGTTTCTTGGCTGTGATTGTGCTTCGCACAATTACTTCATCTACTCCGTAGACTCAGAAGCCAAGAAACATATCCATCGCCGATTTCCCAGCCGCCCCTCCATCAGGGAGTGGCCGGTCCACCGCATTCATAAAGCTGGCCGGTGGCTGATATGCCGCCACAGGTTTCGGTGGGGCCACAACCGGCTGTGCTCCCACGGCGGAAGGCGGTAAATCATAAACCGTCTTCGTCGATGCCCACTGGACCCGCGGGGCAGTCGACGGCCGATTTCCAGGGCGCTGAATCACCGGTCCCGTCGGCCGCTTCTGCTTCGTGGGCTCCGGTGGTGTCATGGCCTGTATAATGGGATTCTCCTTCAGCAAGTAGTCGCGCTCATACTTCGCCCAGGATATGTGGAGAAGATTGGGGTATGTATAACGCACTTCGTAACCCTGCTGCTTGAGCATGTGAACAAGATATGTCATACAATCCTCCAACTCGTCAGTCTTAAAACTAATGAGATACGGCGGAACATTATAGGCGAGCCATGTTGTGGAACTATTATTCTTGCTCGTGCTCTTGATTCGCATATAAATCTGCTCCAGAATCTTGTTATAATCGCGCAGTTTCTTCGTATCGACTTCACGCCGCCGGTCAAAGAGCTGGTCCGGCGAGAGCGCAGGAATTGTGATTGTTTCTTGGCGGGCAGGCGGGCGGTTCATTTTTCAAAGTGACACGAGCGAAAGAAACACTCCTATAGTGGAAATCCAAAGAAATCGCCCGTCGGCAACGCGTAAAGGAATCACCAAAGGAAAACACTATAGGGATTAAGTTAATTCGCCCGTATAATAATGTCACAGTCACAATCACAGTCACAGAGCCTGTGGATTCCCCCGCGATGGCTCTTATTTGCTGGTGGCGGGATGCGCGGTGTGGCCTATGTCGGTGCCCTGGGGCGGCTACTGGAGGCCGGTGCTCTACGTTGTGTGCGTGGCGTGGCCGGTGTCTCGATTGGTGCGCTCATTGCCTTCCTCTACGCCGTCGGCTACAGCGTCGCCGAAATGCGCGCAATTGCCCTGGAACTCGATTTCAGCCAACTTCAGCATGTCGACGAAGAGACGGTCCTCTCCATTACAGAGGACTACGGCATCGACGACGGGGCGGCAGTGCGGGCATGGCTCGAGGGACTGCTCACCCGCCGTGGCCTCGGTGCGGCTGCGACTTTTGGGGACCTAAAGACCAGGGGAGGGCCTGCCCTCCGTGTCTACGCATGTCGCCTGCGGGACGGCGCCACGGTGGAATTCAGTGCCCGTCACACACCGGTCATTCCTATAGTGGATGCCTTGATGGCCTCGATGGCGGTGCCTTTGTATTTCGTCCCAGTGCGAATTGGAGGGGATTTGTATGTTGATGGCGGAGTAACGGACAATTATCCGATGGCCCATTTCAGTGCTGCGGAGCGACGGTCGACCCTCGGCTTCGTTTTTAAGAAGGGCTTGGATACGCATTACAGAGGGATTGGTGAGAGTTTCCTGCGCTACGGCGCACACCTGATTCGCGTCATCGGACATGACCGATACCGAGCCCAGATTCAGCACTATAGGGATGTAACTGTGGTGATTGATTGTGGGGCGATGGAGCTGCTGGACTTCAACATGGGGACGGAGGCGAAAGAGGCACTGCTTGGGGCGGGCAGGCGGACGGTGGAGGCGTGGTTGGGTGGAGCAAAAGGCATCCGTTTACCAAAAAAAACAACAAGAAGACGCTGGAGTATATCATAGAATTTGCCTAAATAATATTTGATGTATTTAAATTTGTATTTGTAATTCTCATTCTATTTTTATTGTTATTTCTTCTTGTTTTATTTAATATATTCGTATTTGAATTATATTCCGTTTTGTTAATTTCATTTATTTCAATTGGTATTTTTTCTAATTGTTCATATTCAATAATCCAACCATAAGGATTATATTTATTATCAAGAAAACTTGATACAAAAAAAGGAAGCCAATTATAAAATGCTTCACAGTGATTTTTTTTAGGAATTGTTTGAAAGAATTCAAACCATGAATTTGCAGATTCAAAATATGTCTTAAGAAAGTCATAGTTTTCGCTCATATCGCGTATAATTTTAAATTTAAAATCATTAAATGACATATTAATTTTTTCTTCAAATTTTTTTATTTTATTACGATATATTTGGTATTCTTTCTCTGATTTCATACGTGCTCCAAACCGATATTCATACCAGGTATATCCTTTCTGAGTAATATATAATGGTGCTAATGATAGGGGTTTTTTTTGTTTTCTTGGTAATGACTGTTTTTTTGATGATGAGTCACACTCAATATGACTTGTATCATCTAATGTAAATTTAGTTACAGTTGGATATAATTTTTTTACAAATTCCAAAGCACCAAGAATGAAATCAACGGTTTCTCCTTCTTCTAAATTTCTCATAAAACCACATTCAGGTTGTGATTCAATATGGCTAATATATGCGGTTTCGGAATCTAATATATTAATATTTATGCAATCTTTATATTTTCCTCCAAATTTAATATTATTATTAGATATTAAAACTTTATAAGTATTTAAAGGTGTCTTTAACAAATAATACATTTTACTTTTTCTAATATAATGATAAAATATTAATTTATTTTATTATCATTATATTAAGTGGTCTCTATGCGGCCTTTAGCCGGCGTCTTTAAGCTGCCTTCGGTCGGCCTCTTATGCGGCCTTCGGTCGGCCTCTTATGAGGCCTTCGCCTGTGTCTTCAGGAATTCCATAAAGCCGTCCATGGAGCGGTCGCCGTTGTATGGCTTGGAGTTGCCCGCCGCATCCTTATAAATGAAAGTGGGGTAGCCCTGGATCTCCACACCCGCCGCCTTCTCAGGCTCTTTTTCGGGGCTGACCATGGCGATGGTGATAGTGCGCCCGCCTACAAGGATGGGGCTCTGGCTCACAAGCTCCTGAAAGACCGGCTTCACACGCTGGCAATGCCCACACCAGTCGGCATAATACATGGTGAAAGTTCCAACGGGAGTCGCCGAGGGAGGCTCAATGACACCGCGCTGGGCGAATCCCTCCAGACGGATGTTGTAGTTGAAATAAACATAGATGAGGGCGACAACTACAACGGCAATAAGAATGTAACCTCCACGGGTAAGCTTTGGGGTCGACATGGGATGTTCTACATGGGGTTCTCCAAATGTTTTCGCCAACTCTTTTTCATCAACCGATTCCTGAATGACATGGATTCTTCGAAAACATGGGATGTCAAAAAACATGGATGTTAGAAACATATTCCATGTTAATCGATGTCATTCCCCTATAGTTCTCCCCCTGGCTTCCATTATAGGGATTGATGTTTCTGATGTTTCAAACATCCCATGTTTTTTTGACATTCGGCATTGCCGATGTTTCTGATGTTTCAAACATCCCCATAAAATTGATATGTATGTTTCTATTACATTCATATCAAAGAAGAAAATGGTTCACGCTCCTCAATTAATTGGAATTAATAAGAACGGCATTCCCATCCGTTGGACACCTCCCCCAGGAATTGACCCCGCTCTTCCATACGAATCGCTTTTGGTTGGCGCAACAGTCTACGCATGGACACAAAATAATCAAATGGCTGAGGCCGCGGCAATCGCCCACTACTATAATGCTCAAGCACTGGACATTAATTCATTCATAAAGTGAGCAACCGCTCGTAGTCCACCATCTTGCGCAAAAATTTCCGCAACTTCTTCGGAGCCACCAAGCTGGGCTTGCGCAAGAAGCTCAAAAATATTGTGTTTTGACCCCCCAAGTTGTCCATTTTCAAATCTAACAGGTTTTTTAATATTACCAAATCCAATATAATACGGAATTATTTTTATTTTTTTATCTTTAATAACTTTTTCGATGTATACTGGATATATTTTAAATGCCATTCGTTTTGTCTCTTCTGGTACAAGGGTTGTCATAGAAGGGCTTATTTTTGATGTATATGGAATACTACCAAGGAGTGATGTCCCCTTCTCAATATTGCTATTAAATAATTGTATAATATCATCCTCCGTTATCATATCCGCCTTTTTTGGAATTAACTTTCTCTGTAATGGTGTATTCGATATCATGAACTTAAATAGGCCAAATCCATCTGCCCCTAAATGACCTATAATTGATTTCATAATCATTTTATCTTTCTCAGCACCTTTCAAAACTTCTTTCTTCTCATTTTCTAATTTTGAATAATTATAAAGTAGGAAATATATTCCATATATAATTTCTGGGAATTTTGTATAAATATCAGCATTATAGGTGGTTGATTTCATTGAACTTGTTGTCAAATATGACAGCAACTCGCCGAAATTCGTAGCCGACTTATTATCCTTCTTCACTTTGTTAAAATTGTATGTTCGCAAATTTTTAATATATTCCTTCACATTTTCAACGAAACCAGTTTCCTTAAAAAGATTTATAATCGTTTCTGAATATGGCTGATATTGTTCTTTGGTTGCGTCTTGGTAAAAAGCATCAATGATTTTTTTAATTGTAGGTGTTGCGCCGGCGGTTTGTTCTGATGCGGTGGATATTGTTGCTAATCCAACTTCTTCCGTGTTCATTGACGCTGTTTCGACCGGCTGGTTCGCAGGCTTCTCTTCAGGGATTTCCTCAGGGATTTCTTCAGGGATTTCTTCAGGGATTTCTTCAGGTGCCTCGACTGGCTGCTCTTCAGGGATTTCAACTGGCTGTTCCACAGGCTGATCCACAGGCTGATCCACAGGCTGTTCCACAGGCTGATCCACAGGTTGATCCACAGGCTGGCTCACAGGCGCCATAAGCTCACTCATCCCACGACGAATATCCTCTATAGTGCTATCAAAATTGGACTTGTTTAATTTTACATCATTGAGACGAGCGGTTTCACCCTTAAGATTTCCTGTTTCAGATTCAAGATTCAATACGCGCTGTTGAATTGCGGCTAGTTCTTGTCCAATTGCGGCAAGCCGTGAACCATATTCTCTTTCAACAAATTCAGTCATATTTTCCTTTAGTTTATTTTCATTAATACCTTCTTCTGGCTTTAACTCTTTTGTAAGAGCATCTAATTGAGATTCAGTATCTTCTAATGCCTTATTAATGCTCTCTTCAACTATTTTTGTAATACTTTCCTTATTAAATGAAGAAATACTCTTAATATTTTCACGAATTCGTTCTTCCGCAGCATCCACTATAGGTGTGATTTTAGTGAGAAGTTCGTCTTCTGTAATGCGACGGTTCTCGATTTCAGAATGAAGCTTGTTTTCTAGCTGGGTAAGTGCTTCAGTGGTTTCAGTCTTGATTGCTTCAACATTCACTTCTTGAGTTGGGGGCAATCCTTCGAGTTTTTTCGCAATCCCTTCTTCGATACTCTTTTTAAGCTCTTCAAGTTGCGGTTTTAGCACAGCATCCATGTCCTCTTTTGTGAGAGGCGGTGGGGGAGCGATTACTGGTTGAATCTTTTCCATCACTTTTGTCACAATTTCGTCGACACTCGGTGGCGCTGGAACAGGCGGAGGCACGGACGCTGGAACAGGCGGAGGCACTGAAGCCGTGGATGATACCTTCGTCAAAGGCTTTGCGAGAGGATTCACATACATATTCATCGACGACAGTCTCTGAACATTCTTTGCCTCATTTACACCACTCACCGTGGATGATGCAAGTTGTTCCGCAACTCTCTTCGCAACAAGTTCTTCAATCTGCTTTTCAATTAAGGGCTTGGTTACATCCAATATCTGTTCAGAACTCATTGCCTCGTCTTTTCCATTTTCAAGGGCCGCTTCTTCCGCACCTTCAATTGTCTGCTTCACAGACACAAGAGCATCGGCGGTTGCTTTTTGTGCGAGCTTTAATTCGGCAATGGCTTTATCTAACGCATCTACTTGTCCCTTGAGATTCACCATCTGAGCATCCTCTGGAGTTGCCGTCAACGCCGCATCATTCATCGCCTTCAAAGATTCACCCAACTGTTCTCCACCTGGGGTCTGACTCACGCGTGCTTCTAGCTCCGCAATCCGTGCGCGAAGACGCTCCATATCCTCTTCAGTATACTTTGCCTTACAATCCTCAGGACATGCCTTTAGTTGGGCTAATAGGGCCTCCATCGCCATCTTTTGTTCATCCGTCATCGTGCCGCTCATATACGCATCAATCGTAGTATTGAGATTTGAACCACGCTCAACCTGGGCGCGGGCAAGTAATGTTTTCAGGAGCAGTTTTATACCATCAAGGGATACGGAGGAAATTGCTGGTGTTGTCGTTGACGCTGCTTCCTCCTTTAGATTCGGCTGAGCCTGAGCCTGAGCCTGAGCCTGCGCCTGAGCCTGAGCCTGAGCCTGAGCCTGAGCCTGAGCCTGAGCCTTCTCATATCCCTCTAGTGAACAGTCAAGAAGGCCAAGACGCTCAACACGCGGCGCATCCGTCTTATTCTTCGTTTTATCCAAAAAGCGTATATAATCATTAATTCGTTTTGAGGAAATCTGATTCCAATCCTTCATATGATTCGTTACATTGCGAACCATTTTCATCTTTTCATTCAGATTCGTATCAAGTATCTTCATCTTCTTAATTACATAATCGGTATCCTTCAAATCTCGAGCCAATACATGTGTTTCATAAGTCACCTTCGGCTTCGTAGTAAAGTCAAACGATTCCACACCAAATAGAGGAATGAAAATCTCAAGGAATTCACATAGTTCAGCATTATAGGATGGTTTCTTTGGAATGTTGAAATGACTATAGATTGAATTCATATCATATAATATTGCCGTCGAAGAGGACTTCGGTGCCGCTTCCATTGAACTGAACGAATATTTGATACCAAATATATTCAAACCTCGTGTTGGAGGAATCGAACCTTCGACACCCTTCTCCGCCATACGGAAATAAACGGATGGACCACTAATAGGTTCCTGCTTTTTCATAATCATCTTATCAGTCACAATTCCCTTTAGTGTAGACCCAAGTTTCGACATCACGGTTTTCGCATGATTCATCATTGATTGCGTTTCCATTTCCCCTTCCTTTACAGCAATTTCCTGCGGCAATTCTGATGGAACAGATTCTTTTACCGGTTGAACTATAGGAATATTTTCTTGTGCGATTTTTTGCGCGATTTCTTCCGTCTTAGGAATTGAGGCAGGCACATTGGATTTACGAACAGTTTTATTGCGTCTCTTTAGTAGCGGATTATTAACATACTCTATAGTGTTATTTTTATTGAGAGGCGCCGGCCCAACACTTGAAATCGGTTTGCGTTTTCTAGTAAAGAAATTACGGAAACGATTTCCAATACTCGGCGTTGGTTCGGTTATCAGAGCTTCTTCCTTGGGTGCTTCTATAACTGGAACTTCTTCCGTCGGCACTACCTCCTTTTCTCCAACTTTCAGTAGCGGATTATTAACATACTCTATAGTGTTATTTTTATTGAGAGACGAAGGCCCAATACTCGAAATCGGCTTTCGTTTTCTGGTAAAGAAATTACGGAAACGATTTCCAACACTCGGCTTTTGATTCGCCATTTGTGCTTCTTCCATCGGCATTTCCTCCGCAGACATTTCTTCAATCGCTTCTTCTCCCTTTCGGCCAACTTTCAGTAGCGGATTATTAACATACTCTATAGTGTTATTTTTATTGAGAGGCGCAGGCCCAATACTCGAAATCGGCTTGCGTTTTCTCGTAAAAAAATTACGGACTCGATTTCCAAAGCCAGGCTTCGGTTCTGATTCTCCTGTAACCATATTTACAGCTTCCTCATCTTGAATTATTTCTGGAGTTTCGATAACCGCTTCATCCACCACTTTAGGAATATTTTTTTCCATTTTTCGTAGTGGATTATTATAATATGTCATTGCTAAATTATTTTTACGATTATTCTTCTTATTTATTTTCCGTAGTGGATTATTATAATATGTCATTGCTAAATTATTTTTACGATTATTCTTCTTATTTATTTTTCGTATTTTAGGAATATTTACACTACGCAAAGTTAAACCAGGTGAGACACTAGGAACGGCCATAGGAATTTCCTCTGCCGCCGCCTCCGCCGCCGCCTTCGTCTTTAATGGATTTGCTATATATTCTAAAACATTATTTTTCTTAGCATTATTCTTCTTATTTAATCTTCGTATTTTAGGAATATTTACACTACGCAAAGTTAAACCCATATCTGGCTCTTGTTCAATTTCAACAGAAGGAGTCACCCCTATAGTTTGATTCGTTACCGGTTCTTTCACTTCCTCTACATTCTGTATTATATTTTTCTTTGCCTTTTGTGCTAATGGATTATTGCGCATAATTAGTTGATTTATACCCTTATTCGATTTATTTGTATTACGCGCACGAAGAGCAGTATTTCGAAGAGGATTTCTTACATATTTTATTACATTTTTATTTACATTTGATTTTGTGACCGGTAAAACTGGTGATTTCCCTATAGTTCTTAACAAAAGACCTTGTTTTAGAGGATTAACGATTTTATTATTATTCATATTTTTATTCTCAGCAACAATCTGTGAATTTTGGAATGGTTCTTCTTCTTTTACAACTTTCTGTCTTTTCATTCCAAATTTTGGTTTTCCTAGAGTAGCCAAATTGCGTAATCGGCGTCGATTCTCATTCGTCAGTGATACAGTCTTTTCTGCTTTTTGACGGGCCGTTGCGTTTCGAAGAGGATTCACCATATTAATCGTTTTTCTCCCATTTAATTTTGCAAGAGAAACAGCCTTCGGTTTTTCTTCAACTTCAACTGGTTTAATACTTCGTAATTTTACTCCAAAAGGGGCTTCAGGCGCAGCCGCAGCTTCAGGCATAGGCGGTAACGCATTTGCCTTCGGAGTTTTTTTCCGCATCGCATTGCTTCCAATAGGATTCACTATATTGGTAATTTTCCCATTTTCAGATATCGAAATTTGTTGCGCTGGAGGTTGAACCGTTTTCTTTGCGGAAGGAAGACGCATGCCTGATATAGGACTGTTCACCTGAAATGTATTATTTGCCTTTTTAGCTGGAGAAACATTCCGCTTCTGTCGCTCTTGCATGGGATTCTTTTGATAATTAACAATAACATTATTCGGTCCTTCAATAAATGGCTTCGCTTCGGCTACTGGTTTCGCTTCGGCCTCCGCCTCCTCCTCCGCTTCAACAATTGGCTCTATCTTCACAACCGGCGCAATAGGTTTTTTACCTGGCGGAGGTAATGCCTTTTGACCTGGAGGAGGCATCGCCTTCTCTTTTGTCAAAACACCCTTCATATTCTTCTTTTCAACTTCTTGAGCCTGTCCTAGCGCTAGAGCCGGCGGCGGTGGGGCAAATAAACTGCTTGACGGTATAAAATCAAGAAATGACATCGGTTTCTGTGAAGACACTATAGGAACCACTTCAGCATCTGTCCCAGACGCAGCCGCAGCCGCAGCCGCAGATGCTATATCATTAAATTGTTTTACCTGCTTAAAAGAAGCTAGCTGCGCAGTTTGAGCACCTGGTCTCAAATTTGTAACTAGCCGACCATAAAATTCATCGATGGAAGTTTGAATTGTTATTAAACGCGATTTATCATAATTATCTTTTAAAGTATATAATGCCTCATAAATCCGCCGAAGTTCAATGAGTATCTGAGAATAATTTATTTGTCTATTATCCTTTATTTTTTCATTCACCAGCTTTTCAAGATGTGCCTTCAAATTGAATTCATTCGGATATTCAAGCCGTTTAAAGCGCTCAAATTCACCCATATCCGTAAAATTAAATATATCAAGAATACCATTTTTGATGTCTTCAATACCTCCAATTATTTCATCCTCGCTTAGTGCCCCGCCCATTAAGAAACGAAGCGCCAATTTCTTTGCCTTCGTAAGCTTACGGCGTTTCACAGACCCCTTGCGCCGTTTCTTCTCAACAGGAGCCATCAGCAACGCTTCTATCTACTAACCCTCCCTCTTTTTCGGGTCAATCCAAACCCAATCCACCCCCCCCCAACAAAATTGAGCCACAGCCATCATTCAATAAGAGGAACATAAACACCAATCTCTATAGTGTATATAATTGGGACAGTTACAATGGAATATAAAAATATGGAAGATGTCGTCATCCAAGAAGACGGTGAGAAGCTCTACAATCCGTGGAATCCCACAAACAAAATTATAGATGATGTGACAATTCACTCCATCCTTGCACGTTACGGCTATACCGACCCCATTACGGACACAACCCTCTTCAAGCGGGCATGTGTCCACAAATCATATAGTGTATTCCGTCCTGAGAACCAGAATGCCGATAAAGTCGTATATGCCGTAGCTCCGAAGCCAGATAATTGTATTCCACTCCAGGAATTCCACAACGAAGAATTGGAGTTCGTCGGAGATAGCATTCTCGGCACCGTCGTTGCTCTTTACATCTTTACACGATATCGCGGCATGGGAGAAGGCTTCTTGACGAAACTGAAAATTAAAATCGTAAATAATAAGACCCTCGGCGAAATCGCCAAATCAATGGACATGCCTCAATGGCTCATTCTTAGTCGACATGTCGAGGATTATTGTCATGGTCGAACAAATCTTCGCATTTGCGGCTCAATCCTTGAAGCATGGATTGGGGCAATGTATTTCTATAATGGTGCCAACGCCAAAGCCTACGACATATGCTCCCGTTGGCTCACTACCGTGATGGATACTCATATTGACTTCGCCGAACTCATTCGCGAGGATAAGAACTATAAGGACCAGCTCCTGCGATTCTATCACAGCAGCTGGCATGTGTGCCCGCGCTACAAACTTATTGAGGAAGTGGGGCCCGTCAATGACCGCTTCTACACAATGGGCGTCCTGGATACCGCCGATAAAGTCGTCGCCCAATATACTTCGCGCAATAAGAAAGAAGCGGAACAACAAGCCAGCCGACTCGCACTCATGTATTTTGGTGTGCTCTAAGACGGTGACCGAATGGCTGGCCTAATAGATGGCTTAAGTAAAATAATAAACAATTATCCCTATAATTAATACATAATCTGTTCAAAACTGGTGATGTATTTTTCATTCGTATTTTTATGGATAACTTTTAGTAGAATATGGCCGATAAGCCCCTGCCATCAAAAAAGCCAGCGGCAGTTGGCGTCCAAATTTCAACTCGTTTGAAGGGGCTTATTCGCAAAAATGAAACAATGTTGCCGCCCGTAGAAACACGCGCCGCCCCAACCGCCGCAGTTACGACTTCTCGACCCACAGAGGAACTACCCGTTCAAAAACGCGGACTCTTTGGAGCTCTCGTATCAACATCAACACAAAAACCAGTCGCAACGACCGAACAACCAGTCTTAACGACCGAGACCCAGCCAAAAATAATAGAAAAACCGGTTACCGTATTAACCACCGCCGCCGAGGATATAATGCCCTCAAAGCCACGGAAAGGCCCTCCCCCTCCACCAAGCATCAAATCCATAGAAGCAGCCGCAGCCGCCCCTGAATCAAAGTCTCGTAAAGGCCCGCCTCCTCCCCTCAGTCTAAAAGCAATCAAGGCTGCCGAAACAAAATATAATCCCGCCCTATGTGTCACCAAAACGGGTGAACCCGCTCTTACCCCACCAGAACTCAAACCCTATAGTGCTGCCTATAGAAAATCCCTCAAAAAGACCCACTATAAGATTAAGGACGAAGAACTCAAACCATTCAAGGTTTCTAATCGTTTCTCCTTCAGTCATTTCATCCCCACAATGTATAGCAAATTTAAAATCAAGGGAATCCCCAAATCGGACCCAGACGCATGTAAAAAAATGACTTTCCAGGAAAATAAATACCAGCAATTCATTCGCGAATATTTCCGCCTCGATAGTCCCACGCGTGGTGCGCTCGTCTATCACGGCCTCGGTTCCGGTAAAACCTGCTCCGCTATTGCCGCCGCGGAGGCCCTCTTTAGCCAGAGCGGTCGCAAAATCATTGTCATGACGCCCGTCTCCCTACGCGCCAACTTTATTCGTGAAATCAAATTCTGCGGGTTCAAGATTTACCGCACACAAAACCACTGGACCCCCCTTTCTCTCTATAAAGATGAGGACGAGGAAGAATTCGACTGGGGCGTTTATTGTTTCGCCAAGAGCGTTCTCCATCTATCCTCCGCATATATTCAAACAATTAAGTCATCCGCCACCGCCAAGAAAGTCATCTGGGTCCCAGACATGCGCGAAGGAAAGGAGCCAAACTTCGACACGAAAACACCCGCCGAAAAACGCCAAATCACCGCACAGATTGATGCGATGATTAATAATAGCATCACCTTCATCGGCTACAACGGTCTCACGGAGAAGAAGCTCAAACATTACGCCATGAATGAACCCGATTTTTTCAATAATAAGACAATCATTATCGATGAGGTCCACAACTTAACCAGTCTCATGCGCAATCGCCTCACAAAATATCTGGAAAAGCCAGTTACAAAACCAGGCCGCACTTCCAAAAAGGCCCCCTCCGTCTTCTATGACCCTCTTCGCGTTGAACCCTGGAGACTCGTTGAAGGAAAGGAGCGCAAATACGACCGCGCATACCTCATCTACCGTCTCCTAAGCGAGGCCCGCCACAGTAAAATCATTGCTCTCAGTGGTACACCCGTGGTCAATTACCCTGAGGAACTCGGTATCCTCGGCAATCTCCTCCACGGCAATTTCCACTGCGCATCGTTTAAAGTCGACCACATGCCACCAATTGAAGAGGATGGAAAAATCATTAGCGACCAAAAGACACTTATTGATAGAGTTCTTGAAAAAGAACCATATGTGGATTTCTATAATGTAACCTCTGCTGGCACATATAACAATATTTTTATTACCCGCATTGAACCAGGATTCCGTAAAGCCTTCTCCGCCGACGGCAAATATGAGGGCGTCGTCTATGAGGGAGATATGGTTCCAAATCCAGAATATACACCTGAGGCTGCAGCAGCAGACCCCAATATTAAGGAATTCATCCCTACACCAGGAATTAAAGAAGTCGCCCAAAAAATCCGCTCAGTTCTCCCAATCAACGGCGAAATTACCTATAGTGCTCTCCCATTGTTCCCCGTTTCAAAGGCAAAATTCAATGACATGTTTGTCGATACCGCAAAAATTCGCATGAAAAACAGTCTCGTATTCTTAAAGCGTATGAGTGGCCTTATTAGTTACTATAAAGGCGGCCGTAAGGATTATATGCCGTCGATTAATAAGGATGTGATTATTCATGTGCCAATGAGCGGTCATATGTTAGGTTCGTATATTGAAGCACGGAGAAAGGAACGTGAAGCGGACGAATCAATGAAAAAAATGAAGAAAAAAGAAACGGAAGCGGCGGCAACCGGTTTTACCCAAACGATTTCCTCGAGTAGTGTGAACTGGGGGACAATTACAGGGATTCCCAACGATAGTCAGGGCAAAGATACTGCCTCCTCCAGTTATCGTTTCCGTAGTCGTGCCCTGTGTAACTTCGCCTTTCCACGCAACATTCCTCGGCCATTTCCTCGTGATAGCACCGAGGCGGAGGCGGCAGCGGGGCTCGATGTACCTGTATACGGCGATGAGGATGATACCGTTGAGGAAGAGAAACCCGCGGGAGCCACCGAGGCTGTAGAAGCAGCAGAAGAAAACGAATCCGCTGACATGGCCGAGGCAGTTCGCGAAGATAACGAGGCCGTTGCTGAAGTAATCGCCGAAGAAACATCCGAGGACCCAGCGGTAGAGAAGGTTCGCACCGAAGCAGAAGCAACATTCCAGGCCGCCAAAAAAGACGACGGCATTATGGGAGAAATGAATGAAGATGAACGCGCCCTCTATAGTGGTGTATCATATGAAGAACGGATTGCTCGCACTATAGAGAAACTTCGCGCACGAATGAATGAACTCTTCCTTATGGATGAAACCGTCGCCGAAACTTCACAGCTGGCCTATTACAGTCCGAAGTTTGCCGCGATTTATACAAATATTGAAGCCGCCCCTGGCTCCAGCCTCGTGTATAGCCAGTTCAAGACCCTAGAAGGTCTCGGCATCTTCAGCATTGCTCTCGAGGCAAACGGCTACGCGCGTGTTCGACTCGTTCGCAAGGAGGGCGGGAAAGTCGGTTTTGCCCCTGAAACAATGGAGAGCATTAATGAGAATCCCACACAGCGTCGTTATACCATCTTCAGTGGTGACCCCCAGGATGCCGAATTCCGCAAGGAACTCGTCGACATTTTCAATATGAATATCGAAGACCCCACCTATAGTGAAATCCGTCAGCTCCTCGTCGAGAAAGGAATATATGACCCTGTGCGCAAGGTCGGCAACCAGGCCGGCGAGTTTTGCCGCATCTTCATGATTACTGGCGCCGGCTCCGAGGGTATTTCTCTCAAGAATGTGCGTGCGGTCCACCTTATGGAACCTCACTGGAATAAGGTGCGCATGGACCAGGTCAAAGGTCGTGCGGTGCGTATATGTAGTCACAAGGACTTGCCCCTCAAGGACCGCAATGTAGATATTTATACATACTTATCTGTTCTTACCGAGGAACAGCTCCGTAAGAATCAGGAAATTATGATTCAGGATGATGGGAAAACATCCGACGAATTCATCTATAATGTTGCGCATCGCAAGAATCGTCTGAATAACGACTTCCTTGAAACATTACATATGGGTGCTGTTGATTGTGAATTAAACAAGATTGAGAACGGCATGTATCGATGCTTTGAACGTGATGCAACCAAGGATAATTTCCTCTATGACCCGCGTATTGAACTCGATACCGCCTATACACAACTATATTTTAACCGTAATACCGAAATCCAACGGCGCGTCATAAAGCCCGTTCCTGAAGGGGTGCTCGAAGAACTTGATATGGATTCTGATGTGGTAGCCTACGCAAATGAGCGTATGAAGGGCGTTCTCGGAGAAGACTATCGACTCATCTATACGGAAATGATCGACGGAGCAGGAGAAACATACTTCGGCGTTTTCTCGGATGACGAATTAACACACCCCATTCCTTTTGACCGTGACCGCGAACTCGGACGCCTTGCGTTGGATGAAGAAGAAGATATTATCGGCATACAACTCCAAGAACGACCTGAAACTGACACAATAGAAGACTCGACGGTGGTCATTCCTGAGACCCAGATGGAGGAACCAATCCCTATAATGGAAGACGAAGGAGACGCTGAAATGCCGATTCTTGAAGAAGTTATCGAGGAAGAAGATGGGGCAGAGGCGGCCTAGAGACATGGCCTAAATAGGCGGCCTAGAGACACGGCCTAAATAGGCGGCCTATTTACACGGCCTAAATCCACCTCATAATTTAAAGAATAATGTCATCCCCCTGGGATTCAATCGATTCTATATATGTAATTTCAGACCCAAACCATGAACGCGAGCGTTTTGAACGTGCCATAAAACAGTTAAAACGCCACAACGCACCTGAAGCGAAAATCAAAATCGCCGCACCAACATGGGGCTCCACACTCCCCTTTGATGTATGTTTCGAAGTATATGATCCCTTCCTCTCTCGTCCATTTCCATCACTCATCTTTAAAAATAGAGCCCTTAATCGTGGTGAAATCAGCCTCGTCCTCAACTTCTATAGTGCTATTAAAGACGCCAAAGAGCTGAACCTTAACCGTATTCTTATATTTGAAAGCGATGTCATCTTACATCGTGAATTCGAAGAACGCCTCTCCAAAATTCTTTCCGAGCTCGAACAAAAGGAATGGGACTATGTAAGTCTCAGTGACGGCGTCGGCACCCACGCCGAGGAATTTGAACCAAATAAAGAATGCTATGGACTCTGGTGGTCAACCCCTCAAACAATTAAGGTCGCCCCTACTACATTCTGCTTCCGTTGTACAGATAGTATGCTCTTGAACAAAGAATTCGTCACATACCTATATGATAATTTAATACCCTTTCGCGATTGCCTCGACTGGGAACTCAATTATCGCCTCTATTCCAAAAAAGGAAAGGCCTTCTGGGCCGAGCCACATATTGTCGAACAAGGTTCACTCAAAGGGGTCGATAAAAGTAGCCTCATCTAAAAGGTCAATCGTAGCCCCCTCAATAATCCCTTCTGGCCCAACGGGCCATCTCCCCCATAAGGAGGGATTGATTCTTCAAACTTTTTACATCAACATCCTATGTTTTTTACATCGGCAATGTCAGACCGACGCCGACCAGAAACATATGTCATCCTCTATGTCGATGTCAACATCCAAAAAACATCAGATGTTTGAAACATCCCATGTTTTTACATACCCCCCTTCCCATGCCCACTATCCAAGACGGAGCCACTTATCCTCCGCATCCCGCTTCAAATCCCCACCCTTTAGTTCATAATCAAAGAACCGCAGCCGCTGGACACCAAAGTCCACCGACACCGCATCCGTTGAACCGAGCACCACACCATAACTATCCGTCTGATTATACAGTGGTTCCCCCCGCCCAGTCCGCAACGACCGTACCGCAGGGTCGGCCCCACGCAACGCCTCCGCCTCCGTCAGCAACGCCACACTGAAAATGTCTGGATGTTGCCCCTCAAACGAACTCCGCATATTGATATATAAAACATAGGTCTCCCCACGCACCCAGTTCACCGCCCATGATTCGCTCCGTGTCAGATTTGGCCCCGTGAACTTCACCACCATCTTCCCCCCCTCCATATAAATCTGGAACATGGAACCATAGGTGTAAAAGACCTGTCGGTCCACCGGTACAGCATAACATACGAAGCGCAGCGTCACACTCCGCCACGCACTGGCCGCAATCGGCGTCGGTAGCGTCACTGCCCCATTCCGCATCAGCCGCACCGCCCCACGCACCGCATCGGCCTGCGCCCCACCGGTCGCCCGTGCCTCGAACGCCGCCGCCAATCTCCGCTCCACAAGGCGTCCATCCCTATAGTGAAAATCCAGGAACGGTGCCTCTGGCTCCTGTGTGAGACTAAATATACCAGCAGGAAACTCTTTGCGTGTGGTGACCTGTGCCTTCCCACAATCACGATAGAAGAGGTCGAACCGCGCACCTCCCACTTGTTCAAACCAGTCGGCGACTACCACATTCGGCCCCACACGAACAAGATTCCAACATACCTTATTCGTATGCTCAGTCACCCCCTGCGCATAATAACGGGAAAACTCGTCCGTACCATCCCTTATAGTGCCGAGAGCCTTCTTCTCATAATTCTTATTTAACATTACCGCCACACCATCATCCGTCACCGCCCCAATCTGTATAGACATGTCATCCGCCGGTCGCAGGTTACTAATCATAATTAATTGAACATTGTCCGCAGCATTCACTATAGGAATTATCCCACGAGTATCAATCTTCGGTGGATTTGAACTGAGAACGCGACCGAGAAATGTGTTGTTCGTGCGGTTGAACCAATAAGTCTCCACACCTACAATGTAAGGCATAGGGTTGGGACGAATAGGCTGGCGCTGGATTCCGTAGAAGTCGAGCATTGCCGCCGTCTGACTCTGCTGCGGCGTGCGGTCGGTAAATGGTTCAAAGAGGTCACGGCCGCGGCGACCAGTAGGCACATGACTCGTCTCCAATTGTATAAGGGCACCTGTATTATCAAATGGCTCTTTCACTTGTCCCTGTGCATAAGTAGCCTTCTGTGCCTCCCGTGCCAGTTCACTCATCCGCCGTTGAACTCCACCCCATGTCTGAATCGCATTCCAATTCCCTATAGTGCTTTCCGTGGGATAAAGACGACCGGCCGGTGTTCCGCCACGCTTCGTCCATTCGCGCCGTAAACACTCGAGACTATACGGTGGCGGTGTCGTATCCGTCAATTCACTACAGAAGTCGAATCGGTCAATCGCTCCGCTCTCTAAACATAAGTCACGCGCTGCCGCCTGTAGACCACTTACGGAGGACTTCTTGGCCTCCGTGGCCAGTGCCTTGAAATTGTCTAAGGCCACACTCAAACCCACTGAACCATCTTTAATTGCCCCTTCAATAAGCGGGAATCGTGTCCGTGCCTGGTAAACTTCATACGCACGATTATTACTGAGGCCGGCACTGTAATCTGTAAGAGTCCCTTTTGTCAAAGCGAGGGCAAGAGCACCGTTATCACTGCATCCACCGGTTTTTACTTGCGCAAGCATACAGTCACGGCTAAAGGTCCCATTTGGCAACTGTGCACATACATCGCGACCCTGTGTTTGTTGAAAATTATATGCGGGAGTCCCAGGAGCCGGTGGTGGTGGGCACGCATCACGAGACCGTATCAATGATTGCGGGTTGGCAGTCATAGTAGCATCCGTGGGAAACATGAGAGAACCATTAGGGAAAATCGGCACACCGCGCCCACGAATAGGATCAAAGGCACATTTCCCCACATAACCCGGATCCTGAACTGATTGACAATCCGTCAGCGACGCACATAAGTCACCGGCCACTGCTTTTTGTGCTTCCAAGAGATTCCAATAATACTTGCCCTCATCCCCTCGAACTCCACTATAGGACATCGGCCCTTCCTTCGTCCCAAGAACACCACGATTAATGGTCGGACCCGCTGGTCCATTCTTATAGATCCACCCACAACGCATCCCCTTTGAAGGGTCCTGATTCTGAATAAGACCGTCAAGAGTGGCAGTTTCACATGCCGCCAACTGGGTTATGATATCAGATGAAAGCTCAAGTGACTGTGCCGCATCTCCAACATTATAAGGAATATTGCTCACAGTTCGGGTAAGAGGGTTTACAACACCCGTCACATCATTAAACTCGCGAAGAGCATCCTTCTTTGTCTTATTCTGAACATAGAACATATTTGGAATCGACTCTTGATAAAGTTGCCGTTGTTCTTCCGCGAATCCGCGGTCCTCGAATCCGGCCACATCCTGCGCAACAAGGTTTCGAATTGCTCGAAACATACCTACCACGCTTCGAGAAAAAAGAGTTGTGACACCGCCCTCACAATAATAACAAATAATAATCCCTATAGTGCTACATTACAGGGATTGTTTCATTTACTTATGTCTATGTCTATGCCTATGTCTAATTATTATGATAAAACTGGATGCGACGGAGCCATAGCTGATACTGTGTCGTCTTTTCTAACTCAATGTAAAGTTGGTCGGTTTTGAATGACATTTGATGTAGAATGACATCAGTTGATTGCCGTCCAGCTAGCGAACCATATGAACCGGCCATGTCCGTCTTCGACGCATCACGGTAGATGCGAATGGCGGTGGGGTCATGTGTCACATCCCCTGATGTCAGGAAACGGGCGAAGCTCAATGTCTTTTCTTCTCCGAATTTTACAAGAAGACGGTATGTCTTTGTTCCAGACATTGTTGCGGTGCTAATCGGATTCCACAGGGACCCATCATCCGTCTTTTCTTTAATGAGATTCCCCACGCCGTTGTCTTTAAATACCCCGTAATTATCCAGGTCTGTCACTGAAACGGGCAGCAACACTTCATATGCCCGCTTCGTCTTCCAGCTCGCATCCGTATGAAAGAGGAGTTTCCCACCCTCATCAAACACCGCCGCAAGTAGACCCGCTGGGCCACCCGTGTTTTGTGCCGTGAATTTGATGAGATTCGTCCCAGGTAATAGACGAATATTCTTGCGATTCCCATTTCGAATCCAATCGCCAGCCCACCCACCTTGCGCACTTAGGCCCACCGCCTCCCCATTCACATACACATCGGCCACATTATCTATAATGAAATCCAGACGGGCATTCAATGGCGACGACCCACTGTGCTCGTAAATATAGTAAAAGGCGGGACTATCAATCGCACCTAGCACCGGCGCATCGACATCCGCCCCCGCCCTGTTCCAAATCCACAGCGCCGTCACATCACTGAAACGGCCTTCACTTTGGCCTTGGCCTTGGCCTGACGGTTGGCCCCAAGGCTTCATACCATAAGGCCCAAGCACCGTAACAGGCTGGACCCCCGCAGGATAACTATAGGAAAATCGTTCATATGGACTCTTCTGACCCGCCGACGGATTCGCCGCCAGCGATGTAAAAGAACGCACCGTCGGCGCCGGCACACGGTCGTAGTAGAAGCCGGTGCCGAAACACTGTTCCACCGCCGCCTCGCGGTCTCGGTCCGCCAGTGTATTATCGGTCGCCCGCCGATACACATCCCTATAGTGCTGCTTCACGGCCTCCACCGAGCCGAGCTTCTGTAGAGCCTCTATGACCGCCTTGTTTTCACGCCCATCCGCACCCCGCGGCGCACCCCCACCATTCGGCTTACAACTCGCCCCCTCCGTATTGTTATAGAGATACTCCAGACAATCGAGACCCAGAGGCTCACCCGCATCATACATATCACATGGATTCCCATAACGCTTCCCAGTACATTTTGACGCAACCTCATCGCGCTCTCTTACCGTCATACGAGCACCCCCACTGGCGCGAATTCCCGTATTACTCTCTAAAGCCCGCGCATAGAAATCGTCGGCCAGCGCCCCCAATGGACGAGCACCGGCCAACTGTCGCGCCGCCGCCAGGTCGTTCGGATAATCAGAACCCGCCGCAGTGCATCCAGCATCCGTCCACAACTGCCGTATACATTCTAGACTATAATTCCCTGGAGCAGACCCAGGCGCAAAACAAGCCCCAGCACCGAGCTTCCCTGCCGATGACTCCAGCGTAATAAGAGGCGCAGAAGGACATGATAACGCACTCGGCGCATTCGGCTCCAGAAATGTATAAGGCATGTTGACCTGAAGATTAAGAGCGGTTTGTCCACTTGCCGGTCGAAAAATCGTCGCCTGCGCACCTCCTATAGTGCTCGACCCACCAATCCGTGGCTTGGAACCAGTAACAGTATCTACCGAAGCAAGTCGCGCAATATCTGTAACATAGGTTCCAGTCACTAAAGGAGCATTCAATAGGGCCGAAACATAGGAACCTGTCCCTTCAACACGTATGAAAATTACATCCCCTTCATTTATCAGCACACCAGGGGTAAGTATCTGCTCTTCCCCTTCACGAAGCTCGAATTTCTGAACCGCCCCCCGCGGCTGGCTAAATGTTAACATCCCCTTCCCCTTTACTTTGAATGTAACTGACGCCCGTGTATCGGTCTCATCCACAAAAACGAATCCCGCCCCCTCGCATTGAACACATCCAGGCACAGAATAATTTTGCTTCTTTGCACACTCCATCTGGCGTTGAATCCGGTCATAACCCGCCGCCGACACACTAAACATGCCTGGCGCACATGATCCCACACTCGGCCGATAATTCACCGAACGAGCTCCATCTCGCCGTGCAACATACTCCGCCGACTCCTTGTCCGCCGCCGATACATAGAGTCCACCCACCATATCCTGTCCAGCGCTATTTTTACCCCCCTCGTGACATACACCACACGACGCGGCAAATGCAGTATCACGAAAGGGATTCGCACCATCTATACCGACCACCTTCTCACAACGCCGCACATATTCCAATACACTATTCTCAACCGTAGTCGGTACTAGAACATCCGGATTCAGTCGCGGAACAATATTTCCACTCCCATCAATCCCTATAGTGCCAGCTACTTGTTGTAATTCAGTCGCATATGCAGCAGATGTGCTGTTATTTATGAATCTCGGGTTACGCGGTATGTCCAGCGTCTGCGTCAGTAAACTATACGCCGCTGCCCCATCTTGAACAATCTCCCTTCCTTGTGAATTTAATACTTGTTCCGCCGTTGGTCCAAGAGCAATATTTTCATAGGGTTCGACTCTCCGTTTTTTTCGCGAAGCCCATGTCATTGCCCCCACAACGGCACTTGCCAGGCCGACAAAGGCATACATCCTATGTATACATGATAATATATCTTATGTGTTATACCCATAAGATGTATTCATATTATAGCTTTCGTTTACATTATAGGAATTGTCATTATTGTGTATCCATTGGTTCGCCGCCTTTACAGATTATCGGGGCGAACACGACTGGTGGAGTCCATCACACGAGTAATTACACGGAGCACGACCTGAACCTGGTGACTATAATTGAGTATGCGTCCTTTGGCGAAACTCGTGCTATTTAGTGCGCTGCCGAGATTGTTATAACTGGTCAAGTCACCGCCAATAAGTCGCATCGATGTCGCACCAGTTGTGGGGTCGTTGATTGGCGCACGAATGGCAATCCAGTCGGCATAGCCGAAGGAGTTGTAGCCGTCAGTCACCACGCCGCCAGTATCAAAACCAACACCCACTATAGTGTGCCCCGTGGGGTCCTGTAGGTAGTCCAGTAGTTCATACTTCGCCACATCCGAGGCCGGTGCCCCAATCTGTTCCTTGGTGAGGCCGCCAAGAAGAACGCGGTCGCCGACAGTGAATTGCCAGCGATTGAAATACTTCTTCGTCTTCAGAATGATGTAATAGGCACTGCCGGCGCTGTCCACAATGTTGGTCGCATAGAAGGTGGAGGCTCCTGGTGCTCCCGCGCCGGCGCCATCACCATAGACCACGGAACTAATGTCAATCACATCACTATAGGGGCTGACAGTGCTGCCGTCGGGCCGCTGGAGCTCAATGGTGAGTCGCTGGAGTGTGGCCAGAGGAGTCGGCTGGAACACCTTCTGGCACTTCAGATGCTTGGGAATAAAGACACTGTAGCCGAGATTTCCAACATTGGTCTCCAGGCCACCGGTCGTTGCGAGGTATTTGTTATAGACATCGAAGGAGTCACTATACCATTCCGCATCATACTGAATCACGGCGAAACTGTTATTGAGATTATCATCCGTTCCGTAGTTGTTCACATCAAGCTCAGGAATGCGCATGGTGAGATAGGGGAACTGATACACGGACACGCGGCTACTCGTATTTGTGTAAAGTCCAGTGCCTCCAGAGCCGTCGACATTGAAGAAGGTCTCCACGCCCTCAATGGGAAGAATCGTCTTCACCAGCTCAATGCGCGAAATATTGCGGAAACGCTGCTGAACAGTGAGATTCTTATTGAATCCCTGCTTGTTGTTCGCGGGGTCGAAGTTGATGGTGAAGTTGTAGCGGGTCTGCGTGTCATCATTCACCCAATCACGGTCAGCACTATAGAGGAAGAGATTCTCCTCCACTTCCTTATAGCTGACAACTGGATCCTGGCGAATAAGTGTGTCCATTTGCTGTGGGGGGCGGGTGCTAATCAACGACGGCTGGGAGAGCGTGGCGTTGCCGTTAGGGTCACGCACAGGGGGGGTCGCAAACTGATTCATTTGTGTGCCGGCCATTGCGCGGTATAGGGAATCCATGTTGTTCATGGTGGATACGAGCTCCTCTTCTTCTTGTTGCGTTTTCTTGCGGGGGTCAATGGGAACCGCAGGTGTCTCTTGTTGCGGCGGCTGGGTCGCCGGCTTCTTTTGAATGGATGGTGCTCCATGTTGCTCAAATACGGCATCTACATACGACATATCATCACCCCCTATAGTGATAGGTTCTTGGTTCGCCTGTTGGTAGATTTTTGGAATATCCTTCTGGGATTGCACTATAGGATATGACATGGGTTGACCGCCTTCAGACTGTTTCTTTCGTTCGATGGCTGCTTGGATGCGAGCGGCTTCGTCCTCGCGACGGCGCATTTCGAGTTCATAGAGCTCGGCGGGGGTTGGTCCATCCTTATCACTTTCTGTGCTGATTTTGAAGTCTGGAATCTGGGGACGCTTTTCCTTCGGTGGATTACGCTCTTCTTGAAGGGCGGCGTAGCGCTCATTCACAGTCTGGAAGGGATTCGCCTGTGTTTCACGGATAATAGCTGGGCCGCCTGCTGGGCCTGGACCTGACCCATTCATGCGTGGTTGAACACGCTTATCGACTTGACGCTGCATTATTTGCTTTTGCCCAGAAATAGACTGGCTCGGACCCTGGGCCTGGGCCTGCTCTTGTAAGATTTGTCGGAAGCGCGCTAGACTCGCATTATATACTTTCTTATTGAGCGACGGCAACGGTTCTGGACCATTGTGTTCCCATACTTCATTCACATAATGTGTCGCTATTTTCGACGCCTTGTTATATAATTTCTCATCGGCGGTCCCCCCAATTCCTTTTATAAGGGCATCTGCCAAAGTCCGTATATTGGCGGGGCCGAAGAATTTTTCCTGTATAATATCCACCTGCATTTATTGAATGGATATTATGGGCGCTTTATGTTGGATGTCACAGGTGGGGGCACTGGTGCCGCGATTCCTATTGTGAAAAAAGGACATGCCGTAACTCCAACATATATTTATCAGGGACGGTATGACGGACAAATGTCTTGAACGGTACACGATTAATCATACAAATAAGGAAATACATACAATACATTCCACATTCCGAATTCCCAAATTGGAACCGCCGCCCGTTATACTTCAGCTCCAACTCGTCATCCTGTAGGATAAATGAGCGCATGAAACGCGACACCTGCGGCGGCGGAGGCAGGCCATACGAGTCGAAGTAATATATGGCCCGCTTATCCAAGAGGATACAGCACGCAATCCAATGGCTCCCGTTCTTATCATGGGGGTCCAAGTTAAACACCGCTCCTATAGTGCGAATCCCTGATGCCCGTTCCTTCTCCAAGTTCACATGACAAAACTCATTTATTAGACACTTCTTACTACCGCCAGCTCCAGCTCCAGAGTCAGCACCAGCCGCCTTCTGAATTTCATAAGGGTCCGGTGCCGAAAAGTCAATCGGCACGACACCGAGGAACTTAAAGGACTGCAATGCCTCTTCATATTGTCTCATAACCGCATCAATGTCCGTGCTCGCCAACCACATATCAGGGTCATCCGCCCATTCCACAGGCATCGCGGGGCGAAAATGCTCCTTTAATAACATCTTCTTTTCATCCTCCGTCAGGGCTGTCGTATGTTTCACGAGGCAGCGCTCCTTCTTCGTCCCCTTACATTCGGCAATCGCTTGTGCGGTGTAAACACGCCGGCGCATAGCATCAGGAATACACGAGCCACTCGCCTTTCGGGTACCATCGTATCGTGGGTGACATTTACTAATGACACCCGGTAAGAGTGGGGTCTTTTTAATTACGACTTTCTCCTTATGCTTTTGTCTTTGTGACAATCGTCGTGTTTTTATTAGTGCCATCGAGGCATACTCTATATATATGGACCGAAATGTTCCGGCAAGAGTAGATAGAGTCAAACCCCTATAATGTCAACCGACGGCCCGCGAAAACTAAAAGTCTCAATGGGCTATTTCTGGAACATGTTTCTTCCTATTCTTGCCTTCCTTGTCTTCGGCTCGATACTTCTCATGATTCTTCAATGGCCAGACGATACACTCGATGTAGTGTCAAAAAATGTAAAAACCGCGCTGAACATGACAACCCAGGACCCAAAATAAACTCCATCACTCATGTAGAAATTGGCCGAGATTACAATGAATGATATGTATTTCTATGCTGCCGTTATTCTTGTTGCGGTGTCGATGATTGGTATCTATTTTGGCATTATTGACGGCTCCCAGACAAAGGAGGAGATTCGTAACGCCATGTATACTGCTCTCGGCATTACCGTGGGCATTACCCTCATCTTTACCGTTGTCACTTACAAATTCTTCACTGTCAACACAGAATACACCTACCCCTATCTTCTCATTATGAATGGTCTCTTGATGCTTATGTCCGTAAGCGCTCTTGCGATTTCCATGATTAATGTGTCACATGTGTAAAATCCGCGGCTCTCACTATAGGGATTATTTTCGTAGATGAATAATTCACAATTTTTCATCTATGAGTTCACATTGTCATAACAACAAAATATCCCTATAGTGCTCGCCTTCTGTCTCTCTAATAGGCTGTAAATGAGGCTGGAATTTTAATTGTCATGAGTTCGGTAAATAAATTTTCGCGTCTTGTATATGTAGTAACGACTTCATTGTTTTGATTTACAAATTGAATTGTTCCTCCAGCGGGTATAGATCCGTTATTCAGTGTAAGATACATATTATTTTGATTATCAAGTTCAATATCATTGTTTATGAATAAAGCACCTGAATTTACGACACTGCCATTTGTAGACCGAATAAATTTAATATTTGACCCATCATTACTAATTTTAATAATAAATAATCTATCAACTGTTGTAATTCCTCCTTGCGGTATATTAATATAAGCACTATTAATAATTGTTCCACTTGGATTATAAAGAACAAGGCGGCAATTTACATTAAAACGACCAACATATATAACTTCATTGTTTGTTGTGATAGAATTGAATGATGTAATAATACTCCCTGAAGCAGACAAATTTTGTAAAACACCATACCAACGAAGATTTCCATTCTGGTCCAATGAATATAAAAATCCATTGGGTACACCATTTGTTCCAACAGGGACAGATAGGAGTGTGTTTGATATATCATTTGGTGCCCAGTCTCTGAAAAATACTGTATTATTTAGTGTTGCTGCGCTATATATATTATTTGAAGTATCAATAATTATTGGAAGTGTTACTCTATTAGTTCCTATAGGCGATACGAATGTTGATTGTATTGCTTTTACCCACTGAACAATACCGTTTGAATTATATTTAATAATTAGACTATTTATATTTGATGTACCAAAATTTGCTAAGCTTACTCTTGTAAAAATGGAACCAGATGCGTCTCCTTGTGCTGCGGTACGACCATTATAAATTGTTAGTGTATTATTCGGTGGTGATGATGCTGTAGTACTAAACCACATTGTTGAAACGATACCATCCGTATGTTTTTTAACCATATATGTACAATCAGTTGAAGTATCTCCTAAATTTGAATATGTTGGTGCAAACCACTGGAAATCACCGGTAGAATTAAACTTCGCAATGAAATTTTGATAAAAAGAAGAAGTTATATTTAATGTATTTAAATTATTCAGAGCAAGTCCTGTTGTGAAACCACTTGTGTCAAATACAACCGTTCCACTTGGACCAGATGTGTTTTTATTATATATCTGGATTCTATTTCCAGGCGCGACAGTTGAAATATTATCGAATACACCCGCCGCATAATAATTATCAGAGTCATCCACTTCAATATACACAATTCCTTCATTCGCATTTCCGTTTGTTATATTTTCACCTCGTATATAATTATAAAATTTGAAAGAACCATCTTTATTAAAAGCAGCAATATACGCATCAGAATTTGCGGGTGTTTTTGCGACTGGAACCGTAATTTGCGCCATTGACACATCATTAATATTATACATCGCAAATGCGTTTGCTGTAAAAGTTCCACCTATAATGACAGATTCGTCTGAAAAAGCATTCGTAGTTGAAAACCGAACAGCGGGTGCTCCAAGGGAAGAAGAAATATCTAAATTTCGCAATGATACTAATTTATTATCAAATACACCGTCTTTTGTATAATATATAATACCTGTATTCGAAACATACGATTGCGCAATTTTCATTTGTGCGAATTCTGTATTTTCACGGTTTTTAATTGATACATAATTATATGGGGAATTCAATCCAATAAAGCTAAATACATTATATAGCATAGTTGGTGTACTAACATTTATTCTTGGTGAAACGCTGCTATCATATAAAGTACCAAGTAAGGAATTTGTCAGGAGAATTCCTGTATCATATTTATAAATAAGTACGTCTGTACCATCTGGATATAAGAAAAAATTTACATATTCTTGTACGATAAGTTGATTATTAATTGGTACGGAAGTATAAATTAATGTCCCATCTTTATTATAAAAACGCAAATATGTATTATTTGCTGGATTATTTCCAAAAAGAATATTACGAAAAATATAAGGATTTGTGTATACACTTCGTGAACCAAAAGCAAAAATATTTCCACTTATACAATAATTCACAACCCAGGAGTTTACTGTTGTGGGGGGAGTAGGAGGCGCCGATGTAAAAGATGGTAGAATCTTTAAATTAAATGCCTCATTTTGTTTATTTGTCCTCTTGACAAATGTTGCAACCACATCTCCATCCTGATTTACAAAGGATGCCGTTTGACCAACCACTGGACTCGCACTATAAAGATTTCCTGTAATATAGATGTTATTAGAAGTGTCAACAGAAAGACTATTATTTATATCAAACGCATATGTTGAAGCCGAGCGAACATAGCTCAAAAGTGTTCCACTTTGATTGATTTTCAGAATGGCGAATGCTGGAATGGAATAATTGGTCCCTGTTTTTGGTATCGAATGGGTATTGCGAACACCTGAAATGTCATTATTGTATACAAGAACTTCAAGGGGCGAATAATACCGAATTAGATATACTTGGGAGTTATCGGATAAAAGTGCCGCATTGAGAATATAGTTTCCGCTCTGGTCGGCGGTAGAAACATTGCGTATATGAGCATACCAATTGGGAGTTCCTGACACATCCGTCCCTATAGATGTAATAACAGTGTTGCGCCCTGAACCAGAATGGGTAAGAGTAAAATTAACAGTTTGAGTAGGTCTATAACTACGCAGTGCTAATGTATTTGATAAATCATACATCCATGATGATGCGGTATATATATTATCACTTGTATCTATAAGTAACGGAATCGCCGCTTGATTCACACTGGAAAAAGGTTGCGCTCCATACATCCCTTGATATAATTTTGACCATAATATAGTTCCATTATTATCATAACGAACAATAAATGGATTATAATTACTATTCGAAATATCAAGTGACATTGTTGTAAATTGTACACCAGATGTGTCTTGCTGTGCGGGCGTTTTTCCTTGATAAACAATCAAAGCACTCCCTTTAGAGCCACCAAAAAGTCCCTGAAATACCACACCATTTTCCAAATTTTTTACATTATAGGATTCATCGTCAATATTTGTAGTAGTATTAAAAAATGATAGTGCGGTCCATTGTAAATCACCGGTTGAACTATATTTTGCAATAAATATATTTTTTCCTGTTGATGCGAGCGATGATGGAGCAACACGAAAACCGCTCGTATCATATGCAATTACCGAAGTGGAATTTTTCGTATAAAACTCCAGTTTACGCGATGTGCCAGGAACTCTTGTCCCTAAAATATAGGTTCCTACAATGGCATATTCGTCATTGCCTTTAATGTCGATATCGGAAATGGATACACCAGGTAAGAAGCTATTTGCGTTATCATCCCCGCGTATATAATTATAAAAACGCAAGGCCCCATTTGAATCATAGGATGCGGTAAATGTATCCGATGAACGTGATGTACCAGATTGAAGACGGCGCGGATTTACAGTAAGTTGTGTATAGTCACCTCCCTCGCCAGATGAATCATACATACGGACCTGTTGTGTATTGAAATTACCCGCCACAATATACCCTTCGTCTGATGTCGTCCCTATAGAACTAAGTTGTATGTTGAAATTAGGTATATTATCGCTCAAATCCGCCGTGCGGAAACTATTATTGAAGAGATAGCCCCCTGACGCATCAAAGGCGATGACCGCAGAATCGTAGTGCCCAGAAACATCTTGGGGAATTGATGCCACAATATTCCCACTTGTGTCCTTCGAAATAATCAAATTCGTTGCCCCAGTAACATAAGAAGGATTCCCATAAGGAACAATTTGGTAAAAGCGCCCCCCAGTTGACACTGCCGAACGAGGGAGAATCACCGAATTATTAAATCCTATAGTGGGTACATTGGATAAATCAGTATCCATTCCATTGAACCAATAAGAGATTATACCAGAAACATCTTTCCCCACGAAATAGAGCGCGGAAGAACTATAGGAGTTGGATGCCGTATTTGGTCCAAATGAAGAAAGGACCGTACCGCTCGTATCATAAAGCGTAATGGATGAACTGGTGCCACTATAAGAATAATAACGGGCATAATAATAGTCATTGTTTGCTCCCGTGGATAAAATGCTTGATGTGTCGTAGCCACTAATATCGATATTCATAATCCATGAAATTAGGTCAAGTGGAATGACAGGTGATGGTTCCACGGGTGTAATTTCCACGAGCCCAAGTGCCGGCGACGGAAGATAGAGAACACCGTCACGATAAACGGCGAGACTCCCCAACCGCTGAAGAAGCGGCAACTCTTCACTCGGGTCGGCTAAAATCGGACGCTGAACATTGTCCTCATGGCGGCGCTTTTCCTCTTCCAGTTGGAGCTTATACCACTGCTTTGTCCGGTTCGAAGCTAACTGAATTCTGTAAGTCAGACTACGGTCGGCGTTCCCACTCATATATCCCTATAGTGTAGAGTCGAGTTTATTTCCAGGGCGGGGTAACCACATTTTTCACTATAGGAATTGTGTAATGAATCATTCCTATAGTGCTTTCCAGCCTTTCGCCGTTGGCGCAAATCACGCCGCATTACGATTGAAAATCGTAACGCTCTGGTGTTGTATACGAAACCGCATTCGCCCCCCCACACTCAAAATAAAACACAGTCCTTGGAGTTTAATGACCGGTCTCACAAACGCCCCTTCCACAAGACTTTCGGTATTCAGTGTCCATTCACGACCATTGTGAATCCAGATTTGCTTTCGTTGTTCACTATTCGGCAAATAGATGACAAATCGTCCATGTTGAATAAAAGGCTGGAAAATATCCGCGACCGATTCCTGTGTAATGTCGCTGCGTCCAAGCCAAGCTCTCTGATGTTCAACCACCGCATCCAGTACATAATTCTGTAGGGCGACTATTCGCGCTTGAGTGCTTCCATCGAGAAAATCCAGCTCCAGACGACCGGATGTCATATCCCAGGAATGGACCCTGAAGTTCGGCATCAAAAGCGCCAGGTTCGGTTGTTTACATACTCCATCTTCATAGTAAAAAGGAATAAATGGCCGCTCCCCCACATGTGGTCCATAATTTTTCAACTTCTGGACCGAGCCATAGCGGATTTTCGAATAGTCGAGCCTGGAGAAATCAAGGGCCAACTCACAATACCCACGGCTCTTATTTTTAATGTGTGCGGCAACATATTCCATTTCATATAGGAGCCCAAATACTTAAACTATAGGGATTGACTGATGTTTAGACCCAGACGGAGGTCAGACCAGCCCAGCAGCCCCAGCTAAGTCAAACCAATCACAATAATCCCTATAGTGTATCTCCTTTGGTCTAGCCCTCTGGCCTCTGGGCTCTATCTAAAGACACGCATCTATACAGCACACAGGTATCTGTAGGGGAGACAGAATGGACGACATTAATATTGTATGGACGGGGAATCGTGGGACCGGCAAACGAACGGCGATTCACAAGACGCTGGCAGCTGTAGCGGCAAGCCGTGGGCTGCCCTTTAATATTAAGAAGGGGGTTTGGTCAATGAACTCCACGAAGCAAATGATTAAGGAGAGTGAAACAAGTGAGGCAGTGGAGGATACTGTGGAAACGCCCGAGGAAGATGACAAGGCAATTCCCTATGAGACGAGCATGGTTCATCTTGGATTTGAGATTTCGCGTATGAGTATGCAGGACAAGAACTACATTTCCTCACTCTTGGACCGTCTGGGGTTTAACACGGAAGTGGCGACGGGTAAAAAGAAGAGCAATGTGAAGCGGATTATTGTCTTCTATCATGCGCATCTCTTGAGTCATGACTCGGTCCTACAGCTTCAAATGGCCCTGGAACAATATGAGGGGTCAATTGTGCTGTGGATGACGAGTGAGCTGCCGCTGCCGCATGAGCTGGCGAATTGGTTTTTAACATATCCGGTTGCTGGGGGTGACCGTCTGGTGGAGCACTATAGGATGGTGTATAAGGATACTGGGGTCGAGCTTCTTGACTGGGGGGCGTTTTTTCAGCGGCTGGTGGCGGACTGGGCGGGCAAGCCGATGAACCTGGGGCGGATTCAGGAAATTCGTGACTGGGTCTACTTCTGTCTACAGCGGAACTTGCGGTGGCAGGAGGTCACGCATTACTTCCTGGAGGCGCTCCTGGCGAGCGGTCTGCCGTTGCCGGTGGTGGACGAGGCGGTGGCAGTTCTTGTTCGCATGCCGGCGTCAGGGGGCGGGCAGACGTTGCCGTCGTATCGCATTCCTATTGCGTGGGAGGCACTGGGGATTGGGATTGCGGAGGTTTTGGCCGTAAAGGCTTGAACCGAGCCTTACGGCGAAGGAGAAACACAGTCTAAAGACATTCTATTACTATAGAGTAGGTGCGATGAGCGACCATATGGGTCTCCCATCGCACCTTTGACCGAGTGGCCCAAGGTGACGGTTTTAAGCTCCGTTGTGGAAACACGCATGGGTTCGAATCCCATAGGGTGCATTATACATACAATAAGAAGTTGCTCACGGAGCACTTTCTTATTTCGCCCAATCATTAGTAGGATGCATCAGGCAACAAAGATGCCGAAGCCGTGGTTATGTCATTTCCTTGAGACAGTAAAAGCCGTCTCGAAATCACCCCCCGTCGCCTGGATACATGACCCCTATAGTGTAAGCGATGTGGACTACGTGAAGAAATGCGTAGAGTCATGTCAGTTCGACACCGAAGGTCTCCAGAAGAAAATCTATGATGGATTCAAGGCCGGCACTGTGGCACTCGAAAAGAAGTCATGTCCCTATGGTTCCGTTCTTGTGCTTTATGAAAAGTCGGCCCCCTGGGCATTCCCCTATGCCGCCGTGGGCCGTGTTCTTCAACTATTCTATAGAGGTCGGCCGTTTCGTGTACTCTTCTTCGGTTCTCAGACGCGCCGCCTAATGCCTCAGCCTCTTACCGAGAAAGTGGGCGCGCGCCACATTAACGGCGGATATACATACCCATGTGATCCTGGGACAATCGTTATTTATCGCCGTGAAGAAGTAGTTCGTGTATTGATTCATGAATGTTATCACGCATCATGTTCAGACCCAAAGGATACTCCTGTGGAAAAAGTAGAGGCGGATACTGAGGCCTGGGCAGAGGTCGCACTCTGCGCTCTTGCCGCCCGTGGTCGCGACGACTTGTTTCGTCGGTTCATGCGCGCACAAATACTCTACGCATACCGACAAGGCGCCATTCTCATCACTTCCTATAATGTAAAAACCCCTGAGGACTACGCATGGAGATACACTATAGGGAAATTTGGTGTGTGGGGTCAGTTGGGTCTTATGGGTCGGATTCCGACGAAGACACTTGCGAATCTCGAGTTGCCTCAGGCGGCTGGGACGAGCTTGCGACTCACGCTCGAAATGCCTGGGGTGGAGGATGCCGCTCGTGAAACCGGACACAAATCATAAAATGTGGCGTTGGCCATTTTTATGATTCTTACTGGGATGAACAGTAAAAAATTCTATATGGGTGCGCCCGCGGGCGTCTGTCGGTGTTTGGAAACACAGAAAAAATTTTTCTAGGAGCCGGTCTCTAGAGAAAGACCTTCATATTGAAATAACGAGTTGTGAAGTATCCTTATAAAGCTCCTATTTTTAATTACATAATCATTTTTGTTATATTGGGGGGAAGTGCGGGGGCGTATATTTGTATTTTTGTTTTCTTACCCCAGGCACTTCCCTATTGTGGAATCACATTATAAATAGGTGGGAACGCTAAAATGGTCGCAAACTATCTCAAAATGCGTTAGCCGCTTATTGCTTAAGCAGTCTTGATGTAGTGCTTCTTGAGATGGGTCTGGAGGTTGAAGTAGGTGAGCTTCTCGGCATCAGCAGGGGTAATGCTGAGCAGCTTCACGAGGGTCGCATCAGGCTTGATGTTGTGCTTCTGGCCGAGACCCTTCTGCTTGATGTAGGCACTGATGAACTTGGTGACCTCAGAGCGGGAAGCAGTGGCACCCTTACCCTTGCCGAGGAAGACACCGAGCTCGTCGCTCACAGGGATGGGAATCTGGAAGGGGACAACCGCAGGAGTGCCGTCGGCGTTCTCCTTGCGGGCAACCTTGCGCTTCTTACGGGCCTCCTTGATCTCCTTGGCGACACGCTTCTCGACACGCTTGAGGTTGGCGAGCACACTCTTGAGAGTGGTAATCTGGGCCTCAACAGTGGTCTGGAGAGTCTTGAGCTCCTCGTTCCAGGTAATCTCAGGAACAGCAGGGGCAGCCTCGGCAACAGCCTGGGCAGCAACAACAGGAGCAGCGGCGGCCTTCTTCTCAACCTTGGCCTCAGTCTTCTTCACCTCCTTGGTAGGGGCAGCAACGGCCTCAACCTTCTTCTCAGTCTTGGGGGCAACAGTCTTCTTCTCAGCAGTGGCCTTGGGGGCAGCGGCGGCAGTGGACTTGGTCATTTTGCTAGATGCGGAGGTATTCATCTTGGGGTTTTTTACGCAAGTTTATGTCTGTATATAGAGCGTCGACCCGCGGGCAATTTTTTGCCGGTAGTCGGCCATAAATTGAAAAAGAGGTGTGCGTTTACTTTTTTTTTTGAAGTCCGCTCATAGGCCTGAGCAGCCACCACCCAGTGCGGTAACAAAAGGTCACAGATTGCGTGGATGACCGATGCTCATAGCCTCTGTGCTCTGGTTCGAACGACGCTCGGGAGCCTATCATCAATTTATTCCCATGCGCGAAAATCCACCTAAACACCGTAGAATAAACCTAAGAAAACATTCCTATAGTTCTACACGATAGGAAATGGACATGGAGGTTCTTATTCAGAAACATATGTTGGAAGAATTGCCTTATTGGAGTATAAGGGCGGTGAATAATAAAATGACAATTTTCTTTTATTATACAGAGGCTCTAATATTAGCAAGTGTATTTCAGTTCAAAAATAGAAGGCTGGTAAACTACGAATATCATTATAATGAGAATGGAACATTCAGCACATGTATTAATCGGTCACGGCGCTATATTTTACGAAGAGACGATGTGGATGATATCCGCCTGGATTTTACATAGCCGATGCCGATGTCAAAAAAACATGGGATGTTTTTCAGATGTTTGTTTCCCATGTTTCCCATGTTTCCCATGTTTCCTATGTTTCCCATGTTTCCCATGTTTCCCATGTTTCCCATGTTTCCCATGTTTCCCATGTTTCCCAAATGTTACATCGGATGTTTTCATGTCAGATATAACATCCCATGTCAACAATACCTGCTGCCCCTTTAGGGGCATCCTCGCTTTGCGAGGTAGTGAAATCCTAATGATAACACTATAGGGGTTATTCTTATTCTACCATAATCCTACCGTGGCACATGGTTGAGATACCCAGTATATGCCGGTGGACATGGCCGAACCTCACAGTTCCCTGTAATTCCACGCTGAACCACTTCCGTGCTATAACAACAATTCTGTGTCACGCCCTTCACCGGATTCTTGCTACTTTCTAGCAGATTTCCTGAGGCATCACGCCCCAGAATCGCGTAAATCTCATCGACACTCTTCAGCATACGTAGGCCAGCTGTACCATAGACCTGGTCATTACAATATGCCCCACCCACCTTACGGTCACGCACCGCATCATATGACCAGGTTGTGCTGAAACCACCAGGCTGCGCATCCGAACGCACGGCACCAGGCGGGCAGCACCCAGTCTGGGGACCCACATGTGTCGGCGTATTAACCACACAACCCTGTGCCGACGCCTTGCCGGCACGAATTTGTGTGACTTCAGAGGCATCGCGTGGCTGCCAATTGCTGCGGTAAATGTTTGCCGCCTCGGCGCGCATTTTTATAAGTTTGCTTGCGTCCATTTCCTATAGTGAACTGCTAAAAGAAATTGTTGGGGTTTGCCGAATGAAATGTAGGCACCTGCCGAATTGGTCCGTTGAATGAACGCCTCGAATGAACCCGCTGAGCCCACACAACATAAGGAAAAATTATAGGGATTTGAGACCAGGATCAAAAAATTGAGCCGCCTTTTCAGCCGGTATAAAGTCACGCAATTACACTATAAGTAAGAAGCAGACAACTCCCACCGATAAAAATGGCCCAGGAAATCATCGACGCAGCCTCTTTCTCCGTGGACAATCTGTCCATTACTCCCCAGAAGCCCATGACGGGCGGGGGTAAGATGGCCTTCATCAACTACAAGCGGAAGGGTGTCTACATTCAGCTCCCTTCTATTGTTCTCCCTCAGGGTCTCTCCGTGTTTACCGATGAGAAGACCGGTAAGGAGCAGTATAGCCTCCAGCTCAACCTCCGTGACTATGACAAGGACGGTAAGATGAAGCGGACTTTCGAGATGCTCCAGGCAGTCGATACCTATATGGTGGACCAGGGTGTGAAGAACTCGAAGGACTGGTTCGGTCTTGCCAAGAACGGTAAGGAGCTCAGCCGCGACGCCATTGAGGAGAAGTATACTCCGTGTACCAAGTTCTCGAAGGACAAGGAGACCGGTGACTTTGCCAAGGACAAGAACGGTAACCTCTACCCTCCCAAGTTCCGCCTCAAGCTCAAGCAGGACGAGAACGGAAAGTTCCTCTTCAACAACATTATCAATAAGAAGAAGGAGCATCTGGGAGACCGTGACCTGAAGGAAGTGTTCAAGGCCGGCACCAAGATTACTTGTCTCATCAAGGCGTCAATGGTCTGGTTCACCACTGCCGGCTACGGTATTACCTGGAAGCCTGAGCAGATTCGTATTGACGAGGAGGGCGCGCAGTCCGTTGCTCCGCCCACTATGATGGACGATGACGAGGATGCGGGTCAGACCACCGGCGGCGCTGCCGCTGCTGTTGCCAACCAGGCAAACCAGGCAACCCAGGCCAAGCCTCAGGCCACGAATATGGTCTCTGATGACGAGGAGGAGTTGGCTAAGCCCGCAGCCAAGTCTTCGGCCGTTGCCGCAGTGATGGCCGCAGCTGATGATTCGGATGAGGACGACGAGGATACCATTCAGGCGCCTCCTGTGCCGAAGAAGGCGGCGACTCTGCCCCCCAAGAAGATTATCCCCAAGAAGAAGTAAATTGGTAACAACTTACTCACCCATAAGTCTTCGTAAATAAATAATCCCTATAGTGTAGCATTATAGGGATTGTTATTGGGTTTTTGCCTGAGGGTTTTTGGCACACCTTTTTTTGAAAAAGGCGCAAAGAAAAAGAGTTTCATAACTGCCCCCTTCGCCCCCTCACTTATAACTGACTACATCCTTTTTTTCGTAAACACATCGGCACAAGGGACAACGCTCATTCGAAATATGAGAAACCGATGCCTTATCAAAGACATGGAAACATGGGAGGATACATATGTTTTCCTCCTTCAAATCATCGTAACTCACAGGACATGACTCTTTGCGGTAGAGCGCCGCCTCCATCATTCCCCTATAGATAAGAACAGGGGGTCGCGGCCGGCCATCAACATAGGGAATATCAATCGGCGTGGGATCATACATACGAATCAGGAATTTTTCCGCGACGGAGACATAGTTCTTCTCCGCAGGATGACATAGGATGTAGAATTCATGGGGAAGATGTTTCGACGATGACCAAGTAAGAATCGGAATCATTGTATCCCCATGTGTAATATATGTATGTTCAACCCTATAATGTCCATCACTATAAAAGGGATACGGATTCCCAGATTCGAAATGAACTTTTATAATGATTGTTTGAATGTCATGCGCTTTTAGCGTCGGCCAATTTTGAATGAGCGCCGGATTCTTTCGGATACGAAGTGGACCGGCAAAGCGTTCCTTCGGCCGATGCACATGCCCAACATGAACACATTGGGGAAATGAGTTTTCAAAGACGAGAGTGTAGAAATAATAGGCCCCATTGGAAACCTGCGAAGCACACACTATAGGTGTTGATTCGTCATCGAATTCATCCATTTTGGGCTCGGATGGCTTGGGGGTCGCTCGGATGGCTTGGGGGTCGCTCGGATGGCTTGGGGGTCGCTCGAGTCGATACCAATTACAATTAACATATGATTTTCAATTTTTCTTGCTGATAGGAATGATTTACGGAAACATTCATATCAAATACAGGTTTAGATCTTACCGGCCTTGCGGAGCTTACCGGCTTCCACAAGAGCATCACGGAAGCGGACTTCCTTATCCTTCTTGCGCATGTCACGGAACACGCGCATGACCTTCTCATTCCAGGCCTTGAGCTTTGGGCTCAGCTTACGAGTCTTACGACGCTTACCACCGTCCTGCTTACGAGTCTTAGCCATTCTATGATTTCTACTAGTATCGGCAAGAATTTCTGTCGCCCCACCCCGCTCTTTAGCACCCGCCGGCATTCACAAAGACGGGGGTAGTGCACCCACAATCACCCTCCACCGCAGGTGGATTGGTGTTGGCCACAGTAAGATGACGCTCAGTCACCACCGTGCCGAGCTGCATGGTGGGCTGTTCGCGCTTCACAGAAATGCCGGCATTCACGGCGGCAAGATTCGCACGGTTAAAAGACGCAAGGGCGACCGAGTTTCGCACACGAGTCAGACGAGATGAGCTATAATCCGTAGTCGGCATGATTCCTATAGTGAAACAACAAAAGAGATGTCCACCTTCTTTCTAATAACGGGGCGTGCCCGTGAAACGCGTGGGATAACAATAGGCATCTGGCGCACGAGGAACCGCCGGATTCACCACATATGTGGGACAAGGATCCGGTGGCTGGTATCGGTCATACGCACTGAATCGCGTGGTCGGGTTAAATGCGTCCGTCGACGCCGCAACCGTCTCGCGCCGAAGATTATCCGTGTAAACCCCCGCCGTCAACACCGCCGTGCTGCCCTTCGGCCCCAGGGCCTGAACCCGCGCCACCTTGTCTTCAATTCGGTCCGTGCCTGTCGGTTTCGCCACCTCATTCGACGCATTCGTGCGATAGACACCCCCACAACAACGCTGCTCCCTGTAACGACCCAGCAACGCGAGCCGGTCCGCACGCCGTGCCGCATCCGCCGCATTACGCACAACAGCACTCGCCTGATTTCCCCCAGCATACCCGGGGGTACATGAGCATGGTTCAGAACTCATGGCGTCAATTCCTATAGTGTTTCCCATTTGTTTTTTTAAAGCCTTTTAGATAGGATTGTCTCGGGGACAATGGTATATAGTAAAAAAACAATACAACTCCTATTGATAAGCATTATAGGGATTATTCTTATTGTATATGTATGTGGATGTTATGGGTCGTCTGTTCTTGAGGGCTATACTGGATGGCAGGGAATGGCGGCGCGCCCAGCACCGCCGGCTGTTACGGAAGAGGATGTCGTGCCGTTGCGGAAGGAGTTGGAGGGGCTCTTCTTTCAGGCGGGGGAGGCGCTATGTCCTTCTTTTAATATGGTGAAGGACGAGATTGCCAAGGGGAAGAAGGGTTCGGCTGCGGAGAAAGAGGCGGCGGCAGTGGCGCAGATGCGGAAAGAGGCGGGTGGAAAAATCTATGATTGTCGCTCATATCCTGACCACTTACAGGTGCCGGCGGACATTGGGGCAATTGTAGAGGCCAGCGCGGTGTATTTGGATAAGAAGTTGGGGGGTCTACTCGAGCGAGTGGAGGCGGCATTGTCATGTAAGCCACTTCCTATAGTGGAAGATGGAGGGGCGGCCGATGAGAATAGCGTCGATGTAGAGGTCCCAGCGGAACTAAAGGAAACATTTATTGGGTCAGCGCAAAGAGGCGAGCACTATAGGAATGACGGATGGAATGACGCTGATGTGAGACCAGGGGGCGAGCATTATAGGAATGTTACCGAATATTATGCCGATGTGCCCCAGGAGGCCGCCGAGCCAGTATGTAGTCCTGAGCAAATGAAGACCCGCGATGCCATTGCCGCACAGAAGGCTGCCGCCGCTGCCGCGGCCTCTTGTAAGGCACCGACCGAAATATCCTACGCACAACAGAAACAACTCCTCGAAACCCGCATTAAAAACCTGTCGAGGGCACTTAAAGACCCCGCCTGGGGACCACGAATTACACGGATTCAGGGGACACTCCGCCGCTTCCAGGAAATTAAGGCAAAAGTGGACGCCGGCACCCTTGTCCCAAACTGTGGACCGAACTTCTAAATCGCCATTGGCCAAAGAACATCAGACATCGAACATCCCATGTTTCCAAAAATACATCGGCCAAAGAACATCCGTCAAAAACTTTTATCGCCTATGTTCCAAAAACATACGATAAAAAAACATCCCATGTCAAACAGCCAATCCCTATAGTGTAAACCCCTACGGCTTCTACTTCTGTTTCCCCTTTGAACCACGCCGAGTCCCTTTTACTCGTTGCCGAAGACCCCGCTCCACCTTTGCGCGAATCAAACTCGCCTTTCGTGTCTGATGTCCCTTACAACTGAGGGCAAACGGCTCATACACGCCCTCACGCCCACTATCACGCGTCTGTCCACTAATACGCACCAACCCCTCCGCCGCACACAAAAAAGAATGCGGCACAAGTCCATCTAACCCCTTCACATACGATAAGACGAAATAGAGATAAATCAGCGCATCTAACGACGCAATCTTCAACATGCGCCCCTTCACCTTTAATTCATTATAGGATATACACCCAGCAATATCGACAAATAAGGCAACAAGACGCCCGTCCACCTGTAATCCAGTCAACGCCGGCGTCACATCCCCTTGCTCCGCCCAGGCCACCGTCTTCAAAGTATGCCGCCCTTCAAGATGTTGCTCTAGCCACTTATAAAGACCCCGCACATGGAGCCGCGGCTCATCAACATATGCAATAACTGGCACCGCCTCGCGCACCACCGCTGAACCGAGCCGCCGAGCCGGTTTCTTATATACCGCCTCTAGATTCGCACCCGCATAGACAACATTGGACATTAACATATAGTCTAGACATAAGTCATATACATTCTTTTTTATATGAACACCCCCCTTGGAATTTCGACTCGAACATGCCTTCGGCGGCGAAAATTTGTTGAGAAGCAGCAGGCGTTTATAAACCTTGCTCCAACGCTCCACTTCCCCCCGCGGACGACTCAGCTCCAAATACATCTGCATCCGCAAAAAGTTCGCATCCGTATAATGAATCCCATCCACCACCAACGACCGCTTCACCAGCACTTTATACAGCCACGCAGGAATCTGCGTACAGTCGGCCACCGCCGTATAATCCACATACACCTTATATGTTCCCTCGTGCATCCCTGGACGCACCGCCGGCGCGGGTAAACCCTCTTGCACCATCCGCCGCTTTAGTTCATGCGCATCCGCCTCCGCCTCTGAACTAAAGAAGTCATAGTCGGGCAAGACCTGTGTCAAATCATAGAACTGGGCCGGCTTCGGTAAGTGCGCATTAATCGCCATACCACCATAACACGGCCGACCCTTCATACGCAAGAAATCCTCCACCACATCTAATGCCCGCTGAAGATTCTCGTTTAACACATCCTCTTTGTCTCGCAAACCCGCAGCCGTCGATGCTGCGGCATCCAGCTTCCCCAAAATCTCCACAATAGAGACTTTGGTCAATGTTTTACTTTTAATCTCACGGAGATGTTCCTCCATTCCTACCACCTTTTTAGAAAAAAGGTTGTAGGCACATAGTGCTAATTGCACCGAAGGTGCTAAGCCAAAAATCCTAAGGAAATTATTAAAACTAATTCCTATAGTTCAAACACTACCTCTCAAAGAGAGGATGCCTTAAAGGCAGCAGGGATTATTTATTCAACATCCAACATACAACTTACAACTTCGGCGCCTGGATACGACCACCTCCTGAGTTCGTCTTTGGACTCGCCTCCGAAATCTGAATCGGCGCAGGAGGAATATAGCGCAGCGACTCTGGTTTCGCCAGCCAGGCGCTCTTGCGATGCGGCGATTCTGGTCCCCAGAGGTCGACCGCCGCATCATCAAACATGGGGAACGCAACCGCATGGACACCATACACATTATAAAGAGTGTTGATTTGCGCCTTCGAAAGCTCCCCTGGCGCAACTGGAAACACGATGCTAAATGTCTCCTTACACCGTTCCTGGGCCGCCGTCATCATGGTTTCAGGCGTTGTTAACCAATAAGACGCCGGCGCAGCAAATACCGCCGGCTTTCCCTTTAGTGTATCCCCCTCGCCATACACACGGGCATGAACTTTGAGGTCGAGGTCATGTGTGAACGATGTCATCCCTTGAATCCCCCCAGGCGTCCCTTGTTGCTTGCGGCTCGGCGTAGTATCCATATTCGTAATAAGGATGACCGGTTTCGAGCCCAGGTCCGCAATCGGCGTCAGGAAGAGCTTCGACTCTAACCCTTGACGACCATAGTTGCCGGTTGGACTGTCGCCGAGAAGATACGGGTCAAGAGGGCGCAGGCTCTCCGCAATCGTCGAAGTAAAACTCCAGTAGTTTCTCGGCTCGGTTGCGGCATTCGGATATGAATGAAAATGGAGATAAAGAATCACTGGGTCCGCCCGCGCATCAATCGATTCACGCAGACCGGCAATATAATTCGCCAAATAATTCGATTTCTTCTCATTCCCCCCAACTTCCCCATAAATCCCCTGCCCATCCACCGCAACCAGCTTCGGCGTAACATGGTCCGGTTCCATCGCAAACTCAAGAACGATTAGACGAAAACCGGTCGCATGTGTCATATACGCATTCGTGTTCGAAACCGGCGCAAAAACACCGCCACGCAACGGTCCAAGATACCCAGCATAACGAGTCGCAAAAACTTGCGTATTTATCAAAAGCTGCTGGTTCGCAGGAAGAGCCGCAACAGTCGATGTGGACAATGGCCCACGCTCATTTTTACTATAGCGTTCCTCAATCTTCGCCTCTTGAATATCTTTGGTGTCCTCAGGAACAGGGGCCAAAAAAGCGTTCACTATAAGATATATTCCAAGCGCAATTAACGCAAAATATATGAACGGAATAATGTAATCCGAAAATTTAAATGAATATTTTGGACTAAGGCTGGAGTTCATAATGCCCTGGAAGCGCCACCTATCTACAAGAGAGAAGATACATCTTTCCGCAAGAGAATACGAACGCCCTTGGCTTGCGCGGCGGCGACCTTTCCTGTACCCATACCACTCTCATCCCCCACAATCAGCACCGCCGTTGTCTTCTTCACCGTATCGTGGAGCTCCCAGCCCGCCGCCGCCAACTGTGCGGCCAACGCCGCATCACGGAAGCCGGTCATACATACACCGCCCTTGGATTTTCCTCCGGTTTTCACTATAGGAGTTGCCTGGTTGGCTGGAGGCTGAGCTGGAGCCTCGTAGCCCAGTTCACGACGCCAGGCCAAGAATCCCCCAACACACCCTATAGTGCTAGCAAAGGAATCCTCCCCCATGCCCCGCGGCGGCGTCTTCAGCGTTGGCCACGTCTCCACCGGCCCCAGCTCGAGAAGCGCAGCCACACGCTGCTTGCCGAAACCCCGTGGCCATCCCTGATATGCCGCAATCCAACGCTCGGGACTCGCAGCGGCAATTTTCGTATGGAGCTGCTCATACAGCTTCGCACCCAACGCATTCCCCACAAGAGCCACGAGCTCCGCCTTCGACGCCTTATAAAGCGCCACTACCGTGTCCAGCCCCCCCTCGGCCAGCTTCAGCGCATTCTTCGACGATACACCCTCAATATCAAAGGCATTCAGTGAATCCACAATAAAGAGAGCCTTCTTCTCCGCGTCCACTACACCGCGTTTATCGACCGCATGGGTCCCACGCTCATCCCAGTCCCACAGTCCATCCTTCGGCCCAGTGGTTCCCTCAGGCATATAGGGTTCATCCGCGGGAATCACCACCCCTTCAATCGTAGGAATCACATCCCCACTACGCCGCACGGAAATCACCGCCCCAGGCCCAATGCTGTTCTCATAGATGAACTTCGCATTGTGACCCGTCGCATAGGTAATCGTCGCCACACCAATCTTCACCGGCGTAATCTCTACACGCGGAATCCAGAGACCGCCCATCGATGACGCCCAGTGAACGGCCACTACCTCCGCATGCGCACGCTGGTCAGCCAACGGCATCTTGAAGGCGACACAGTCACGGGGCAGACCAGCCCGCGCATCCAACGCCTCAGGCACCGCCAGGGCCGGCCCCACTACCAGTCCATCAATGTCATAGACCCCCTCCGTGCGACGGCGCTCCAACAGCGGACCAAAGGCATCGGCGGCCATAACCGTCGTATGTGGAACACTGATGAACCCGTTTTCCTTCAGCCACTTCATCTGAAGGGCACGCTTGAGCGGTTTCTTGGAGTAGACACTATAGGCAATGAATTGAATGGTCGCCACATCCGCGGCCACCGGCGTCTTCTGATGGAGCACGCCGTTCACCCAGTTTCGCGCCGCCGCAGCACCGGCCTTACCCGCCGCCTTCGGCACAATGAGCTCCCCTCGAATCATGAGGTCCGCTCCACAGCTGGCTGGAGTCTGGAGCCCCTGAATCCCCAACGGCACTAGATGCGAAATATCCTGCCCCACCAGCCCGTCGCCGCGCAGATACAGGCCCCCGCGAGCCGGCACCCAGAGCGCACTAATGCCGTCCAGCTTGTCCGAGACCAGCCACGGACCCGCATAGGACGCCGTCCAGCTCGCCACCGAATCCGGCTTCACCTTCCGCAGCGACGGCATCGGCAGTGGCAAGCGCACGGCCCCCACGCCCACCGGCGCACCCACCGCCTGGAAATAGGGATGGTCAGGGGCCAGGGTCCGCAGGTCCTCGAGCAGCGCGTCATACTCGTCGTCGGTCATCAGCGGCTCCGCCGTCTCATAGTAGGCCGCCGACGCAGCCTTGAGGCGCTGAACGAGTCCGTCAATCGTCTTATTCATCGTACTCATCGTGCGTAGGTGAATAATTCCTATAGTGTTTGTTATGGGTTGGTTTTATGTGGCGCGCGGCGGGCGACTTCAATTTTTTTAGACCAAGTCCCAGAAGTATTCTTCTTCAATGTCTACTTCTTGTTCCCCCAGTCTTAGTCTCCACTCCCCTTCCTCAAAATTTAATTCAAATGGTGTAAATTCAAATTCATCTTCTTTATACTTATCCTCTTTCCGCATCAATTTCTGATTATAATATTCCATATAGGATTCATAATAGGGTGCGCTCTTATTGTAGTCCTCAGGCCGAAATCCATGTGTTTCAAGATAGGCGTCCACATCTTTTTTCTGGAGGGCGTAGAGTTTTCTATCCTGGGTTGGTGTGATGTAATGTTGAAACATGAACTGGACGGGTATGTTGTAATCAATGTAGCGTTCATGCGACCCCTTTTCACGGATTGCGAAAGTGTGGTCAAATTTCTTCTCAAAAACAAGATTTACATCCCCATGTGGGTCCAAACGGTATATGTTATAGAGGCGTTCACTTATTTCTTGGTCGCAATCAATGTAGTAATAGTCCAGCAAGTAGAGGCCGTCGCCGAGTGGCGTAAAAAACACGCGCCCCTCACTTGTATTATTCTGTTCGTAAATAAACATTTGATGTGCGGTTTCTGGATGTCCATGAACCCAGCGCGAACGTCCATGTTGATACGTGCGAAACCCATGGGGTCGCCCCTCTTTATCAATAATATAGTTTCTATAAGAAGAACCGCGTAAATCATCGTCATCACGATGTAAAACACTTTCTAGCTTATATGTATATCCAGAAGGCAATTTATGTTGTAAGTCCTGAAAGGAATTATCCCATCCTAATTCTGTTTGATGTACTACAGACCCCTCTTTATTATAGACTGCGCATGCAAATAATAGCCCCTCGTCAGTATACTCGTGTTTTGAGATTTCAAGATGTCGGCGAACCCGAAAATCAGTACACCGAATCGTCTTCAAGCGATTGCGATATCCTTGATATAATTCAATTTCCACTTCAATATCACCATCCATTATCCCTACAGTGCTACACTATAGGGATGATTTATGTCCTCGCATTTACATAGATTGTGTCTTGGTCCGAGTCCGTGTTCGAACATTGACTCCAATCCATTTCCAGTCGCCGACGCGAAATGAATAGCGCACTTTCATAATGATGCGCGCTCTTGTAGTATTCCTCGGATGGTAGTTCCTGGGCATCAATAAAAGCCTGCGCTGCCGTTTTCTGCCGGTCAAAAAACGTGTCGTCCGCCGTGGGAAGATCGTGGTCTTGAAACACAAAGTCCACAGGGACAAAATACTCATTTGGTGCAAGTTCATACTCCGCCCGCTTCACAATACGGAATATATGGGGGTTACCCTTCCCAAAAACAAAACCGACCGCAGAGGCATCCGTGCCGAGTCGGTAAATATTATACATGCGATCCCCATATTGATAATCCATGTATACATAGAAATAATCAATCAAAAAGTATCCATCCTTCAATGGGAAAAAATAGGCACGCCCATCATTTTCATTTCCGCTTTCAAAAAGATACATCTTATGCGAGCTCACAGGGATGCCGTGATACCAATGCCCCTTTCCACCTATATCATTGAGTAATCCATGAGGACGTCCCTCGGCATCCGTTAATGAAATAAGCGCTGAAAACCATTCAGGTGTATCATGTTTTATCACATAGAAAATATCAAGAGTATATCCTGAAGGAAAATGACAACGCCGTCTGCGGAAATTTTGGAGCCATGTAAATGACGTTTCACTCGTTTTGAATCCCGTTGAATCAAAGGTCATTACTGATTCCAGCGTTCCATTCTTTTTTCCATATTCCATATGTGAAATTATAAGATGTTCTTTGTCAACTTTCCTTGCGTATGAAATATGACGAATAAAAGAATCGTCAGTCAATTCATTATTTGTATTTTCAATATTAACTTCAATATCCTCGGCCAACATTCCTATAGTGCAGCACTATAGGAATTGGTTTAGGTTTGACATCCGATGTCGACATCTTCCCCCCAACATCTGACATCTGACATCTGACATCTGACATCTGACATCTGATATCTGACATCTGAGATTGGAAAAAAACATCCCATTCCAAAAACATCCTATGTCAACATCCAACATCCAACATCCAACAATTACATATTCTCATCTTCAACATCGACATCGACATCCATCTCCTCATCGTCCACAGGTTCAATTGCTGACATGCCGCAATTGAATGTCTTGTTAATAAAGTCCACACTATTGTCTTCCTCCGCCACAGCCACATCCGTATCCTTCACCTCCACCGCCGGCAGTGGCACCTCCAGCAATTCAAACACATCCTCCACAGAATCCCCCTCCAGCACCGTACGGATATCCTTCGCCACCGTCTTCTTCTGAAACACCCGCAACGGCGTCAGCACATTATCCGCCGTGTCACGAATCATCCGCTCCGTCGCCTCCACTACACGGAATGTCGGCCGCCCCTTATAAGCACAAAACACCGTCATCCCAGGCACAAGCGGCCCCTCGAATCCCGTGTCATAACGATAGATACAAATCGACTCACGCAGCACCTGCGCATCGTAATCAATCTGCTTATGCGAATAGTAGTAATGCCCAGTGGTAAACTTGAACACACGAATAGACCACCCGTGCCCCATTTCCCTATAGTGCGAAATCAGGAGACCATGTGCCCACTGACTCACACAACCGCCTGAGCCAGTATCCACCGTCCCATCCAGAAGCCCTTCCTCGTTATAAGTAATGTGAGTTTCCATTGCGACTTACACTATAGGAATTGATAACCCTCTATCGTCCGTATTGTATTTCAATTTTTTTATCCCCACCCATCCCTAAAGGAAAAAATAATAAATTTATAGTGGCGACGAACTTTTGGGGGGATCATCCATTCAGTATAACCGGCAGCCTAACAAATCTCCATCGCCAAGGGGCTGTTCATAAGGCTGGACTCACCGCTGGACGCAGTGTAGGCGTCATAATAGACGGCCACTTCCGCGCCATTCCAATAGGACGCGTGGCGAAGAAGACTCCCATCCGCCGCCCATTCGACATACTTGCCGTGGAGCTGTCCATTTTGAAAGAACCCCTCCATATACTTCTTCCCGCAGGTGTAGTATGTGGCGAACTCGCCGTGAAGAACGCCGCCAATCCAGTTGTATTCCGCCTTCTTCAGACCGGTGGCGTAGAACTGGGCACTCGGTCCGTGGAGCATACCGTCGGCACCATGATGGCGAATGTAGCGGAGCTTGCCCGTCCCCCACCACGCACGCTGGAGACCAATCGGTCGCGGCAACCCGTCCACGATACGGTAGTTCTTCTCTTTGTTGAAGCTGCCATCCTCGTGATACGAAATGCGGGCGTAACCCCCATTGTCCTCATGGTAGATGTCTGCGTGGATAATGCGTCGGTCCATGTCCCACATACGGGTCATGAAACACGGCTTGCCGGCATTAAATGTCGCCTCCTTTGCGAGTGCCCCATTGGCGTGCCACCACTGACAATGTCCTTGAAGAAGGCCGTCCTTATAGTTGAGCATCGACTGAATCGTTCCGTCAGGATGAAAAGTGACCTGCGTGCCTTCCATTTTCCGTCCGAGAGAGAGATTCAACTATAGGTGGTGATGCCTACAATCACACACCCTCGGTCGCTTCAATTTTTCTCTACTTCTGTTCCGATGGGGTCGACCCCCGTGCACAATACAGGGTGCCAGAAAAATTGAATCATTCCGCGAATCGTGGTGACAGAATTAACCACACCCCTATAGTGTAGAAAATGGACACCCCTCTCAACGAGCAGCGCATCATTGAAGAAAGCCGCCGCACGGCATCACGGCACGAGGAGGAGACCCTTGAAACGGCCCTTGGCGCCAGTCGCAGCACGGCGGAGCGCGACCTCGTGGAAGACGCGTTGCTGGAGCTCACCAGCCTCCAGGGGAAACCGGCGGCACGCCTTCGCCTCCTCGCCGTGATTGCCCTCGACGATATTCAGGCTCATTGCGTCAATGCCGACGAGCGAGAGCGAATGGAAATCACCAAACAGGCCCTCAAAGAATTCATCTATAGTGTAATCCCCTTGGAACGCGATCCCATGTATGAAGCGGCCTACAGCTATATCGAAGACGCGGATCACGCTGTCTTGACGGTCTATCGCCAGCTTCTTCCCATTCACGAGCATATGGTGGAAGAAGAGGAAACCGCCGCCGCCGTCGAATGGATGGCCATCCAGGAACAACTCGAAGCACAGGCCAAAGCGGAAGAGGAGGCGAAGGCACGAGCACAAGAATATGAACTTCGTAATCCGACGGACCCAGCCGTTCGTCGTGCGCGTGTACTTCAAGCACTCGCTGAACGGAAAGCAAATGGTCGACAGTAATATGAAGAATACCCTTATAGTGTTCAAGCGACAATAAATATCTTGGTGTTTTTTCATAAAAAGCAATAAGATGTCGAAATATTCTTATTTCCCAGGAGTCTTGATGGCCACAACCTTGTAATCCTTGTTGGTGTCGGCAAAGCCACGGAGCACGGCATCATAGCTCGCATCATAGGGAATATATAGTGTGCTACCTGCGGGGGCGACCTTGGGGATTTTGGCCAGCGCCTTCTTGAAATAAGTGAGACGCGCTTCAGGGCCGTCATTGGCCTCAACATGGTCATCCTCATATTCCGCCGTTGGACCACCAGGGCCGTATTGTGAAAAGAGACAAATGACATTGACTTTTTCCACATCATCGCGAAGCAGACGGACGGAGGCCAAGGCGTCGCGTGTTTCAGGAGTCGCCAGCATTTTACCGAGAGTCTTATCGCGATATGCCTTGCGACCAGCATAGGGATTCAGCTTTGGATTGAGTTTATTAAATTCATCAGTGCCCCACTTCTTCGCTATTGACTCTGAAAGGCCCGTCGGTTTTATACATGCGGAACAACACTGTTGAACAATGTAGTGACCTGCGCCGGTGGGCTGCTCCAATATACTACCACTCTTGACAATGTAGTTGGCTTCCTTGGCTGCGGCCACCGCCTTAGGGGCAGCATTGTTTTTCCGCGACTTGTTTGGACGGCTCGGCTCGACCTTACGATTGGTCGGCGCCTTCGAATTACGGTTCAGCGAACTATTCAGTTTCTTCTCCATCTTTTTTTTGTAGGGAGCATTCAATGCGGGATTGCGAATGGTGGAACAGTGGAGTGGTTGTTCCATTCCTCTCTACATCAGAAAGCGATAAAAGATACATGGGTATGTAAATCCCTATAGTGTAAAAAGGGGGGAAGAACCCATGTAGTTCTCGATGTTCGATGTTCGATGTTCGATGTTCGATGTAGTTGCCCATGTAATCCACTATAGGGATTGGTCTATAATTCAAGCTTGTAGTTCAGTAGTTCAAGCTTTGGTGAAGAGATGGTCAAGCTTGTGGTTGAGTAGTTCAAGCTTTGGCGAGGTAGTTCAAGCTTGTGGTATTGTGGTAAGCTTGATGGTCATCCAGTGGTCTTTAAGTGCCCTGTATACCCCCTCTAAAAGCTTAGATTGGAAAGTCAAAAGCTTGATTTTACGGCACAAAAGCTTAGTATCATCAATCTATAAAAAAAATTGATAATACGCGTATATAGACCCTTGCGCATGGAGGTAGCAGTGGTCGAATGTGAAGGTCACAAAGTAACCATTCCTATAGTGTTTTTCATTGAACCGAACCATCAAGCTTTACCATTAGGTCGAACCATCAAGCTTTACCATTAGGTCGAACCATCAAGCTTTACTATTAGCTCGAACCATCAAGCTTTACCATTAGCTCGAACCATCAAGCTTTACCATTAGGTCGAACCATCAAGCTTTACTATTAGCTCGAACCATCAAGCTTTACCATTAGGTCGAACCATCAAGCGTTACTATTAGGTCGAACCATCAAGCGTTACTATTAGCTCGAACCATCAAGCGTTACTATTAGCTCGAACCATCAAGCTTTACTATTACGCTGAACTATTAAACCGAACTATTTACGCTGCTTACGACGAGTATGTCGTGGCTTGAGAGCAGTCCGTTTTTTTGTCTTTGGGCGCGCACCACCGGCCGCAGCGGCTGCCGCCACCGCAGGTCTACCTGGAGGAGGTCGCACAGGGCGTTCCTGTCGCTCCAGTGGTTTGCTACGGAAACCAAGCATTTCAAGAATACCACCAGGCTTACTTGTTTCCGCCTGTTTTAATCTCAAATTGTTCACCCTCCCTCGGTTCACAACCATTGGCTTCATACCACTATTGCTTGCGTTTGTTTTAGGAATAAATGACCACGCTTTTGATGGTTCCTTTGTGCTAATGGCGGCAGGTTCTATTACATCGGTCATTGAAACTACTTCTTCAATAAATGACTCTTCCATCGTTTCACCATAGTAACCCTGTTTAATATTATCTTCTAGTTTTTCTATTACATTTACTTTCTTGAACAAACCACCCTGAACAATAATATTATTCTGTTGCAGCATATAATTGTAAAAATATTCAATAATCATCTTCTTCTTTGTATCTTTTACAAAAACAGAATTATATGGTTCTAATCGAACATCTAGTCCCTTTTCTTTCGCTATTTTTTCTAAAATTAGAAATAGTTGTTCATTTGCTTCATACATAATCCCATAATTCTTCATTATATTATAAACAATTTGAGTATATTGATACATTAACATATCATATTTTTCCATGTCTTCTTTTATTTGATTATAATTTTTATCATTTGTAAATAGTTCATAACTAGGATTATTATGATTTTTAAATATAAATAATATTTTTGATAAAAATTCATCATTATAAAAGAATTTAACTGTTTGAAGTAAATTATTGTGATAATCATGAACAACTTTAGCCGCTGAATTTTTATAGTCAGGCATCTTTGTAATATAACGAAGGATCGAGTATACCATAAAAAGTAATCGTGGGAATTTCATAATTACATAGAATGTGTAAAATCCAGGAGTTTTCGCACCATACGTTTCATATAGTGTATAATCATAGTCATTGATCACACCGCCTATTTGTTGTTTTCGACTACCACCGAGAGAATTATTTATCATATCTGTTGGAAAGGAACTTGGCGCAGAAGTGGACACTATAGTGGGCCGAGCTCGTTTTGTTATAATATGTTCACTAAAACTATAAATTGCGGAAGGTAAAATAAGATTACCATCATATTCTATTGATTTAATATATTCATCTTCATTTGTGTTATTTTCCATGTTCATTTCTTTTTCACGAATTGATTTTATTATATTTACTGAGGCATTTACATCGTTATCTTGTTTATCCGAATTTACTATTATATTATAATCATCAATACGCACATCAACCTCTAATTTCCCAGATGATGAAAAAATTTCTTTACTAAAATCTAATTTGCTATAATCGAAAATAGGTTGAAATTCAAAAAGTTCGGTTATATAATTTACTCTCTTTGTTGTTGAAAAAAATAATTTATCTAACATATTTTCTGTTTTTTTAGGTGAAATTATGGATACAATTTCAAAGGTTCTTATATATTTCAAAAATATATTCAGCTTTTCAGTTATATCCGGAATTTCACATATAGTGTATAGTTCTGAGAATTTTAGTAAATATAATTTATTTAAATAAGAAATATTATTTTGATACATATTTCCAGTAGAAATAAATGCGTCTTTATAATCGATTGACGGTAGAGCACTATCCTTTAATTTT
>JACCDP010011480.1_pt1 | contig 54499 bp, 57 predicted proteins | sample 7445841 | NCBI WGS metagenome assembly JACCDP01 (sample SAMN15323441, study PRJNA562643) | freshwater metagenome | isolation source: river surface water | place: USA:Blue River Watershed | collected 2017-08-17 | reverse complement strand
TGATTAACCCTGCCAATCAATACCGGTCACCCCCATATTTCAAAGAACTTGTTAAAGAACTCTACAAAGATAAGTATTTATATTCATATGAACAAGTATCATCGTGTAGTTTATAGTCATTCTGATTACGGAAAAGTGTATCATTATGTAAATAAGGGTAGTTTTTGTGATGATTGGAGAAACACCAATTGGTGTCGTGGTAAGTTCGAGGGTTTGGATGATTCATTCACTGATGGTACTGTTTTGGTTGTTCATGACACCAGAGATGAATCCAAATCATTTTTGATGTTATATCCTCAGAAAAAGATGTATGATGTCAGTGGTGATGAAATGGATTGGAATATCCCTGTTTGGTTATATGGTAATACAGGTGTAAGTTCTCAGAAAGATTCGGATTCTAACTTCTTTAAAATGGTCCGTGGGGTCCTTAAGAATGGTTTGGATCCAAATATTTTGGTAAGGGATCCTATGGTCGAATCTGTTGATGATCGAACTCCTGTGGGATTGAGTGAGGTGATTATTGATTTCGAGGGTGAAAATATGTTGAGTATTCTTGGTCTGTTTGACGATGACTATTATATGATAAACGCGGTGTTTAGTCCATATCATAGTTATGATTATGAAACAGGTGACAGTTTTGAGGATTTGTTACTTGATGGTGACTTCTTTACTATGGGTGGGATCAGTCCCGAAAACCATGGTTTGGTATCTGAGATTTATCGATTATTACCGGATACAAAAATAAGTAAGGCAGCTATTTTAGGTTTCTTAATGTCCTATGGTGATTTAAATGAAATTGCGGATAACTTGCAGGAAATTCTTGCGGATTATGAAAATCAAGCTATTCGTGGTGGTGCGAAAAAACGAATTCAGGAAATTGGTGATGAATATTTCGGAAAACAAGGTTTTGAGGTTTATTTCTCAAGAGGTATTCTAAAGACAAAATTATCTAATCTATACTATCAATACATTAAAAACCGTGCGGAACACCTTAACTTAAAAGATTTTTTACAAAAACTATTTTACAACGAGAACGGACCTTTAACCGGAGTATCTGAAGATCAGTATGAATATAGAGATGAGGACTTTTTTGATGGAGAAGGATTTAACAGTAATGTTAATAAACAGTATCTTTTAGCCTTAGAAAAAATAAGTGATGATATGACAGACGAGAAAAAGTCTTTCATAAAGTTTTTGGTTGATCAGAAGTATATTTTTGGTCAACCACTAAAAAAGGTTATAATTGATGGTAAAGGTAAATTTGTTAGGGGTTATGATTTGAAGACTGATATGGTCATATTGAGTGAGATTAGTGGGGGATGGGGTCCTGAGACAAGAATGTCCCGAGAAAATTTTTTAAACCTTACCACAAATGAAAGGTTTAATTTTGATGATTGAAAATATTATCCTATATTTAGGTAGATACTTCAATCAATATGACACCAGACAAAATACAGTTTCTTAAAAACGTTTTATCCGTTCCAACCAAAACTTACCGTGAAGGTTTGATGGTAGAGTTTATTACTTCTTGGCTTACAAGTAAAAATATTGAACATTATGTTGATGAACATCTTAATGTTTATGCAACAAAACAAAACGATCCAACTATTGAGTATTTCCCCTGCGTGGTGTCACATACCGATACGGTTCATAACTTGGATTCAATTAATGTTCGTGAAGAAGAGCTACCAAACACTCAAAAGGAACTTAAACTGGCTCTGAAAGCTTATAATGATCACGGACAACCAACAGGTATTGGTGGTGATGATAAAGCCGGTGTATTTGCATGTCTTACTCTTTTGGATGAACTACCAAATCTGAAAGCGACATTTTTTGTCAGTGAAGAAACAGGTTGTCATGGATCTGGAAAGGCAGATCCCGAGTTCTTCAAAAATGTTGGTTATGTAATTGAGTTTGATGCCCCTGAGAACTGGATGGTAACAGAGTATTGTTTTGGTCAACAACTCTTTGATCGTGAAAGTGAGTTTTTTGAGATTGCCGATAAAATTCTGACTGAAGGTATGAAGGGTAACCAAGAATATATGGTCCACCCATATACTGATGTCTACGCTCTTAGAGGTTTGTTTGATTTTCAGTGTATTAACTTCTCAATCGGTTATTACAACTATCACTCACCTTATGAGTATGTTGTTATCGAAGATGTCTTCAACGGTATCGAAATGGGTCGTGAGATGATTAATACTCTTGGTTATAAGTTATATCACAAACCAAAAGGGCGTCCGAAATATCACGGACATCTTTGGGACTAAATTAAACTTACGCCAACCTGTGTTTCCAACCCATATAGATCGTAAAAAATATTATCATCAAGTTGGTCTTTGATGTTTTCTCTGATTTCATCTTCTATTTCATAATACCAATCCGGAACATCAGGTTCAAGGTCACTTAGTCCGTGTATTTTACCATCGTCATCTTTATAGGTTCCGTATAAAATATCTACATCAACTTCAATGTAATGACCCAAATAATCACTACTCCAAGAGGTGTTTATGGACCATATCTTGTATGTAAAATTTAAACTACCTAATCCGCATTCATTACAAGTATATTTTTTTCCCAAAAACTTTTTTTGAAGCATTTCACTAAACTTTTCGACTCCACCCAAATATTCGTACATCAATAATTGAAACTGATCACCACTCAACCTAGCAAAATCATTTATACTTTTTGAATATTTGATCCCATTTTTGTCAAAAAATTTGAACAATATTTTTTTCTTGTATGGTGGTATTGGGTTTAATTTGGTAATCCATTCAGGTGTGTTATCGTGATCACATTTATGACATATGTAGAGGTCATCACCACCGTCTGACATTTTCCACTCCCAACCACAGTTATCACAGATAATTTTACCATTAATAACTTCTTCGGTTATGAGTGTTTTTTTAACATTCATAACCTCCTGTATTCTGAGTAGTTCAGTCCTTAGTTTCATTATCCTCCGTATCTGTGTTTTTTATAAGGACCTTGGAATGGTTCACTTTTTTGTGGTACGTATTTCTCAACCTCTTTGGGGTATTTGGTTAAAATAAACCTTTCTATCATATCGGGTTCCATACCTAATCCCAAAAATGCGTTGATATATTTTGGATCTTTGAACTTATCGATAATACTGAAGTCTCTGATAATTGGTTTTTTTGGGGCATTAATTCTTTTCACCTTCAAACCATCATCTTTGGAGTATAACCAATATGGGATTTCGAATTCGAACCACCCTTCTTTACCTTCATAAGGTGTGTCTGTTTTTTTTACAAACTTTTTGGGAAGTTTGATGGTAACCTCTTTGATCTTATAACTTCTTTTACCACTAGCCCACACTTTATCGAAATCGTCAAGTTCCTGTGGATTGTAGATGGTAAATGTGGTACCATCTTCATCTAAAAGATAATAAACACCATGAAGACTTTTGGTGTTTGCGTTGTACGCTGGTTTGAAAAATAGATCAGGTTCCTGACCTAATTCCTCTTGGATCACTTTTTTGATTAAATCTCTCATGGTACAAATATAAATACAAAAGACGAATAAAATGTCCTTCAGTAAAATACGGAACCATTTATCATATCTCTTTTTTATATATCCAACAGTTTTCCATAATTGTTCGTGTTGGTAACATTTCATCCACAGCTCTTACCACACCTTGCCAGGAAATCTCATAGTCGTGTCCTGATAATATTCCACCTTTTTTTACTTTGGGTAACCAAAATGTTATGTCTTTTTTGACCTCCTCATAGGTGTGTGTAAGATCAATAAATACAACATCCAAAGATTCGTCCTCAAAATCGTTGACAATGTCTTTAGACAGTCCACGAATAGAACGGTATTTTCTATTACCCATGTTCAATTTGAACAACTCGTATATATCTTTTTCGAGCGCTAATTTATGGTTTGTTTGTAACTCATTTGGTGATCCCAACCATGAGTCAATGATGATAACATTTTTGTTTATGGCTTTGTCAACCAAGTAAGATGATGATTTTCCGAGCCAGGCACCTAATTCTACAATAGTACCTTGTTCAGGGCATTGTTCAATAAGATAATCATAAGTCATTTTATGATTGAACCAACCATTTATCTCCAAATATGATTTCATTTTCTATCAGAATAAAAACGTTTATATTTTAAATACAAAAGGGGGACAAAATGTCCCCCTTTTTACTTACCTACTACAACTTCATCTTCGACCACTTGTAGTTTGAGTTTTTTACCCTCTTTTAACTTACCTGTTAGGACAAGTTCTGAGATGTAATCTTCAACCTTGTCTTGGATAGCCCGTTTGATGGGACGTGCTCCGTAGACTTCATCGAATCCTACTTTGGAGATGTAATCAACCAAGGTCTGATCAAACGTAACATTGTATTTGAGCTCAGTTAGACGTTTTTGAAGTTTCTTGAGTTCCAAAGACACGATTTGGTCGATGTCTTCTTTGCTAAGGGTCTTGAACAGGATGGTGTCATCAATACGGTTCAAGAACTCAGGTGCGAAGAAGTTTTTGAGTTCCTTCATCAGGATCTGTTTACGAGCCTCTTCGTTGGAGTACTTGTTGGATGAGAAACCGATTCCCTGTCCAAAGTCCTGAAGTTTCTTAACCCCAAGGTTTGTGGTCATGATAATCAGGGTGTTCTTGAAGTTGATCTTACGACCGAGAGCGTCGGTGGCGTGTCCATCATCAAGAATCTGAAGCAGGATTGAGAAGATATCACGGTGAGCCTTTTCAACCTCGTCAAACAAGATAACCGAGTAAGGTTTGTTCTTGACTTGTTCGGTGAGCTGACCACCTTCATCATAACCAACGTATCCTGGAGGTGCTCCCACCAAACGAGAAACGGTGTGTTTCTCTTGGTATTCACTCATATCCACTCGGATGAGTGCGTCCTCAGAACCAAACATCTCCTTTGCGATCTGTTTTGCCAAGTGGGTCTTACCAACACCGGTTGAACCGAGGAAGATAAAAGAACCGATGGGACGGTTGGGGTCTTTAATACCGATACGGTTACGACGGATTGACTTAACAATCTTCTCTACAGCGTCGTCCTGACCGATTACCTTCGCCTTGATTTCTTTGTCCATGTTTATAAGAGCGTTGGTGTCATCTACTGACATTTTGCTCACAGGGATTTTGGTCATCGAGGAAACAACATCATACACTTGTTCAGGTGTGATGGGGTGACGAAGTGTTGAAGATTCATCTTCATACTTCTTCTTAGCGGCTTCGAGTTTAGCAAGAACTTTACGTTCTTTGTCACGAAGCTCAGCAGCCTGTTCGTAGTTCTGCTTCTTAACTACGTCCATCTTTTGTTGTTTAACAAGTGCCGCTTCCTCCTTGAGTTTTTCGATTTCAGCGGGGACCTTTTGTTCGGTCTGTGAACGAGCACCTACCTCATCCAAAATGTCAAACGCTTTATCGGGGAACTCACGATCGGTAATGTAACGGTCGGCGAGTTTAACACAGAGGTCAATCACTTCCTCTGAGTAAGAAACTTTGTGGTAAGCCTCATACTTCTCCTTGATGTTAGTCAGGATTTGGACCGTCTCCTCAGGGGTTGAAGGGTCAACGATGATCTTTTGGAAACGACGTTCCAAAGCTCCGTCTTTCTCGAAAGACTTACGGTACTCATCCAGGGTGGTGGCACCGATACACTGCAGCTCCCCACGAGCGAGTGCGGGTTTGAAGATGTTGGAACCATCCAACGAACCCGAAGAGTTACCCGATCCAATCAAAGTATGAATCTCATCAATGAACACGATGATGTTTGGGTGTGACTGGAGTTCTTCCAAAATCACCTTTAAACGTTCTTCAAACTGACCACGGTACTTAGTACCAGCAACAACTGCGGTTAGGTCAAGGGTGACGATTCGTTTCTCTAGAAGGTTCTTAGGACATTCTCCCTTATAGATTTTCATTGCCAATCCCTCAACAATCGCGGTCTTACCAGCACCAGGTTCTCCGAGGATAATCGGGTTGTTCTTTTTGCGACGTGAAAGGACTTGAGCAATTCTAAGGATTTCTTTCTCACGTCCAATGACGGGATCAAGTTTTCCTTCTTCTGCCAACTTAATGAGGTCCCGTGAAAAGTTATCCAATACGGGTGTACCCGAATCAGTGGTTTTACGACGGTTCGTCATCTTTTCGTCATCATCCATAGTTTCATTCATAGTTTCTGATTTTTTTAGAAAGGTATAGTCAAATAATATACAAATCCAAATGGTTTGACAAAATGTCAGTGTGATTTTTTTCTAACTGACAAAATGACAGATTTATTGACATATTTGATTTTGGCACATCACTTGACTATTATGGGACAAAGATAAACAAAAAAACTATTTATCGACATGAGAAACAGAAAAAACTTTTTTGGTGGATGGGAAGACTTTGATGAAATCTTCCGTCAGTTCTTTACCGGAGACAACTCCGTTGGAGAAAATAAAACTCGTGAAACGGGTAAAGATGAAAACGGAGAGTGGTCTAAAGAAACCTTTGAATCCCCTAACGGAAAAATAATCGTACACAGCTTTGTTAGAACTTCAGGTATGGAACGAGACATTATGGATTTATTCAGAACTTCAAAACCAAAGTACAATGGTGTTGAAGGATTAAAGAAAGAACTTCAAACCGCCATCAATAATGAAGACTATGAGTTGGCAATCAAGATCCGTGATATGATCAAAGAAAGAGAAAAGAATCAGGGTACCATCGACAACCTTGAACTTGAACTCAAAGAGTGTATCGAAAAGGAAAACTTTGAAAGAGCAATCCAAATACGAGAAGAGTTGAAAAAACTTAAGGTGTAGTAAAGACCCCCACCCTAAAGTGGGGGTTTCTTATATTTATACTATTATGGGTAAGGAAGAGGGTATAAAAAAGTTGTTGAACAACTCATCAAAGTTCAGAAGGGTTTTGGATACTTACATAGAATTGAGGCTCCTACTTAAAGATTTTGGTTATACTGAAGAAACTATCCATAAAGTAGAGACACCTGAATGGGACTTAATAACAGTGAGACAGAAGATATTAGATCAAATATCTGATTTAACGAAACAGGTTCACTCATTTTTTCCTGGTGATGAAACGTGGGGTGTTTACTTAAGAGATAGATTTCGTAAACTTGATGAGTTATATCCTTTAAACGATGGCAGTAAAAAGAGAAGTGATAGAGGGAACGAAGATCTTGAATGAGCTCGAGTCCTCAAATATGGTTAGATCAGAATATGATACTGAAACCAAACAAATGATTGTTGAATTTAAAAATGGAACAAAGTATTCATACAATGATGTTCCACATAAAATTTATACACAGTTTAGGAATGCGGAATCTCAGGGAAAGTTTTTCAATTCAGAGATATCCAAAAAATTCAAATACTCCAAACTTGGTTAGTAGTATTTATTAAGGATGGAGTCCTTATCGAACATATTAAGTAGTTTCAATCTTCAAGATACTTTGAACCCCAAAGTTTATGAAAATCCTGAAGATCCCAAAAAAGCAGTAATGAAATCAAAAGTGCGAAATGCACTTTTAAAAATTGCCGATGAGTTTGTTACAAGTTTGGACGATGATATTGAAGTCGTTGATGTTGTATTGACCGGATCTTTAGCAAACTTCAATTGGTCTAAGTATTCAGATTTTGACTTACATGTTATCATAGACTACAAGGTTTATGGAAAACAAAAAAAACTTTACCAAGAATTGTTTCAGTTAAAAAAACAACTTTTTAATCAAAGACACGATATTAAAATTTTTGGATATGAGGTGGAGTTATATCCCCAAGATGAAGAAGAATCACATTTTTCCACAGGTACTTATTCCATAATGAATGACGAATGGATCAATACACCGAAAAAGGAAGAATTTTCTATTGATAGATCAATTCTCAAGGATAAAGTTGATTCGTGGAGGGATAAAATAGAAAACTTGATTTCGGCAATTAAATCCGAGGGACTCAAAAAAAATGAAGATAGAATAGAGAACCTAAAGAAAAAAATTAAAGACTATCGTCAATCGGGGTTAGAAGAAGTTGGTGAATATTCCTATGAAAATTTAGTTTTCAAATACTTGAGAAGATCAGGTTTGATAGAGAAACTCTATGATATTGTTAACAAACAGATGGACAAAGAACTTTCAGTCGAAGTCAGAAAAGTGGATTGATTGGTCACCAGATATTTATTTGGTAAAATTATTATACAATATTAGTATATTTATTGATAAAAAAGTGTAATGGCGTCATTTTATTATTACGTAACCCCTTGTAGTGGTGGTGGATCATTTTATGTTGTAACAACTACAGCCTTACAAACAGGCACAGTTTATAAGTTGAATATTAGTGGATCCATCGATTGTTACACTGTTAATACAGGTGTTGTTACAAGCTTAGCACAATCTGCGACTATTGTTTCAGGACCTTGGGAAAACTGTTCACAATGTATATTGGGGGCGACACCAACTCCAACTCCAACAAACACGCCAACTAACACGGTTACTCCAACTGTAACACCAACCAAAACAACAACACCTACAGCGTCTGTGACTCCCACAAACACTGCAACCGTAACTTCATCAGTTACACCTTCAGTTACAAAAACACCGACGACTACTCCAACGGCTTCTGTAACTCCGACAATAAGTGAAACTCCAACCAATACTCCAACTAAAACCGCAACACCCACTAATACACCAACAAATACTGTTACACCTTCTATAACACCGGCACCTTTAAACTATTATTGGGTTACGTCATGTTTAGATGGTGTTAGTTTCCCTATTATTATCAACGCCATTTTTGAGAGTGGAAAAATTTACGAACTAACAATTGCAGGAAACACTTCATGTTATACTGTTGGTAGTTACGTTCCAACTCCACTTGCTCAAAGTGCCACATTCTTCTCAGGACCTTGGGACAATTGTTCTCTTTGTGTATTAGATATCACTCCATCTCCAACACCAACGGTTACTGCAACAGTAACACGAACTCCAACAAACACCCCAACTAAAACTGTAACTCCAACAGTAACTCCAACACGAACTGAAACACCAACTGTTACTCCAACCGTAACAACTACACCGACAGGAACTCCTGCCGCAACCGCAACTCCCACCGCATCTGTGACCGCAACAAATACACCAACAGCTTCGGTAACGGCAACGGTCACTCCAACCATTTCTGAAACCCCAACAAATACACCAACAGCTTCAGTTACACCTTCCGTAACACCAACTATCAGTACAACGCCAACGGGAACACCTGCCGCAACACCAACTAAAACTGTTACACCAACAGTTACAACTACAGTTACACCGTCATTAACTCCAAGTCCTACCGAATATGGGGTAAGGTACGTTAATGTTCAATACGCTTATGGAACAGGTCAAACAGGTAGTTATAGTGGTGGAACGTGGACACCGGCATTAGGTTCCACGGTAGCACACCCTGTGGATTATGCGCCCGATGAGGCATCAAGAACAGCCTACGTTGTTGATTTGTCAGCTATCAGAATAGGTGACGACGGATACAACAGCTAAAATTTTAAATACAAAAAACCATGTCAAAACTAAAACCAATCGGTAGTGAAAAGTTAGAAGGAACTGACAAACTTAAAAGAATCATGGAGATTGCAACTTACAACACGCCATCTTCATCAATCAAAGAAAGTGGATCAGATTATTCAATCAACCTAGTTGATGGTGCAACTTATCATATCGTAAAAGAGAAATCAGGATATATCATCAAAAAGGGAATAAATGAATCTCAAGCCGATTACATTGAACCCATGAGAAATAGGAAGTACTATTCTTCATATGGACAAGCTCTCAAGAGATTAAATCTTTTGGTAAAAGAGGTAAATTCATTGAATGAAGTTTCTGAGGGTACTTCTCTTTTTGGTGAACAAAAAAAGTTTGTTTTGAAAACACCTAAAAGTGTTGAACCGGCACCTGCTGAAATGACACCACCGGTTCCTGCAGAACCATCTCCACTTCCTGAACCTGAATTACCAGCTGCTGAGGGTGATGAGGAAGGTCCTTTGGATATGAATGATTTTCCTTTAGAGTCTGATGAAGTTGAAGGTGAAGTTGATATGGATGTTGAGATGGGATCTGAGGAAGGTGAATCCGCTGAAGACAATGTTTCTTTTAGATTAATACAAAAATTGACGGGTAAACTCACCCAAAAAGTTAGAGCTTTAGAAAACAAAGAAGGAATGAGTTCTGAAGATATCAAATACGTTATCAATATGGTTCTTTCTTCTTTGGATCTTACAAAACTTTCACCTGAAGACATGGAAGATGTTATGTCCAAATTCGAAAACACAGAAGCTGACGAAGAAATGGGTCAAGACATGGATTCAGATATGGCAGAACCAACTGACGTTGACATGGAAATGGATGTAGATATGGAAGAACCTGTTGAAGGTGCTGGACATATTTTTGACAGTCTTTTCAAAGAAAGTAAAATTGACAAAGTTCTGAGTAAGTATTTCGAGGTTAGTGATTCAGAAAAGTCACAGTTGGAAAAGCTCAAAGAAGAAAGAAATGAAAAAAAACTTAAAGTCGTTAAAGACATGATGAGTAAAGTTGAAAAACTTTCTATGAGTGAAAGTCAAAAACTTGCGGGAATCAAATTCTTAGAAGAAAATCACGACTTTAGTTTTGTTGGTAGAACGAATAAAAACAACCTTGTTTTTGAAAATAAGGATAAACAAGTTAAGGTTTCTCCAAAAGGTATAGTTTTATGAGTTATTTAACTTTTGTTAATGGATTAGGTCCTGATTACAAAGGTAATAATTTATATGAATTTATATTTTCAGATGATTTGGATGTGTGGGGTGATTCTTGGGAGTCAGAACCCGCAAATGGTTACCCCTCACCTCCAGAACTGAAACACATAAAAAAAGTAGGTGTCTTACGCAACACTGATCTAAAACTCGAGTTGATTCAATCCTCTGATTATTTTTCTATGTCCGATGCTATGGATGGAATAATTGCGATCGGTTGGGAGGTGAGTGAATACAATGGTGATAATAGATTAGTTTTTAAATTTGGGGACGACGAAAACACTGTAAAAGATAAATTATATTCAAGAGATTTGATTCTTGAGTTTGAAAAAAAAGTTGTTTATGAAAACTAAAATCATTACATTACTTGAAATGGGATTATCAGATGATCTTCTATCTAATTTGACGGAATCACAGATCGATATCCTTTATAAAAAAATGGGTTTGAGCGAACAAGGTCATGTAATGATGTCAGCAGAAAAAGCAACAAGAGACCCACAAAAGCTCAAAGACTTGACTAGTCGTGGTCTAAACGTTCGTATCGAAGGAGACATGACAGAAGACGAGGTTGATGTACAAGGCTCCGCAAGGGCTGGTGCAACCACACAAGATCCAATTCAAGTGCAAGCACCTGATGGTATGGGTGATGATAGTGACAAAGCAGTTGACGCCGAAAAAGAAGTTACTGAAATAAAAAAGGATGAAAATAATCCTTGGGCAATTTGTCACGCACAGTTAGGACCAAAAAGAAACGCCAAGTTTGAAAGATGTGTTAAGTCTGTTAAACAAAGTTTGAAAGAGGGAAAATCACCCATGTCTTTTTTCATTGAAGAAAAAATTGTATCTTTGTTGGAAAGAGAAATCAAACCAAAAATGACTAAAGCGGATTTATTGAAACAAATACAAGAGACGCAAATGGTAAAAAGATCCTTTGCTAAATCTCCCGTGAATAAAATAGTGGGAAACGTTGTTATGGACAAACCTATTGGTAAAATAACTTCCATGAAAGGTGAAACTACGGAAGACGCACCAGCAATTGCGCCTCCTAAGGTTAAACCTGGGGTAAAACCAGGACCAAAAATCCGTCCTGCACATCCAGGAAAAAACCCAAACCCAGGTGAAAATCCAGCACCTAAGGCTAAGAAAGAAAAAATGGAGTTGGCAAAGAAAGAAATTTTAAAAGCAATCAAAGAAATCCTACCAAATGGCAAAAAAGATTAAAGAAGATATCGATTACGGGGATACCCCCGAAAGAATGGACCCATCTTTAGAAAGAAAGATTTCGAGTCCTGAATCACCGTTTGCCATCAATCCGGCTTTTGCACGTGCTGAAAAGGATGTTCAACGTTTGATGACCAATCGATTCAAACAAGTTGCCGATAAACTAAGAGAAGTAACCGGTAGACCAATCACCTCGGTTCAGGTTGCGATGATGATCTATCAGCAACAGTTACAAAACTTGGGTACTATTATGAGAATTGAGTCTCAACATAAAGAGCAACTCGAAAATCTCTCAGTCCAAGCCGCCTTAGATGAAGTTCAAATGCCGGCGGATTGGTTTGAAATTAATGCCAAACTAGGTCAATTTGATGCACCCGAGTTTAATATGGGTACGTCAGAACCACCAAAAATTTCTGTTGGTCCTGATGTTGATGTTACCTCAGAAATGCACAAAAGAAACCTTATAAATGCAATCATTCAAGGAACTGCCAAAAAAGGTCACTACATTTTCCAAAAACCTGAAATAAGAGAACAACTTGATGCTATTGATCCAAGATTATACCCGGCTTACTTGGGTATTATGACAATCAATGATTTCATGTATTTCAGTATGGAACAAATGATTGAAATGATGTCTGCAACGGCATCGGGTATCGGTGGTGCGGTACAACTTGATTCTGCAGAAGAAAGTGATGAGGATGGAGATGGTGCACCTGACACTATCATAAATGCTTATGGTTTAATTTTCCCCATTCTTTGTCACGAGGTGATCAAAGGTTTAGAGGAGGCTAAGGGTAGATATGGATTCCCTGAAGATGCCGAAGTAAGACAAATCGTACAACAGAAAACCGACACACTCCCCATGGAGGCTTGGACATTGAGGTTAGGTCCACAAATCGTAGAAAAAATACGTTTTGCTCTGCCCGATGAGGTTTTTGAAGAAGAAAATTACGGTTTAATAAACTGGTTCCAAATGGAACTTTATAAACTTCCTGCGGAAGATTTCATCAAAATTATTGGAAACGCCATTTCCGAAGACAGTTCAAAACAGTCTAAGGCCAAAGATAGTTTCAGAGACATTTTGAAAGTCGCAAAACAAAACAAGGAAGAATACGAAGGTTTTGAAGATGTTTCACCTGAGGATTCCGATGATGATGGATTAGATTTCTTAGCAGGATTGGGCATCAGCCGTCCTGAATAATGACAAAAGAACAAGTAATAATAGAGTATAAGAAGTGCATGAAAAGCACTCCTTATGCTCTTAAAACCTATTTACAAACCTACGATAATACGGTATCAAGATACGTACCGTTAGAGTTGTTCCAAGATCAGGTAAATTTGATTGAGGATTATGAGAACTACAACGAAAATATTGCCTTGAAGTATCGTCAAGCGGGTGTATCAACAGTCACAGCTGCTTGGGCGAGTAAAAGATTGGCATTTGCCAACAAAAACAAACCCGAAAAAATCCTAATTATTGCGAACAAACTTGATACGTCAGTTGAATTTGCAAACAAGATAAGAGGTTTCACCGAACAATGGCCGCAATGGGTTGGTATTGGGTTTGCACCCGAAAAAAACTCTGCAAGACACTTTAAACTGACTAATGGGTGTGAAGTAAAAGCGGTTGCAACCTCACGTGACGCACTTAGAGGTTATACCCCCACCATGTTGATATTCGATGAGGCGGCGTTTATTGAGGCTGACAGTGATTTCTGGGCGGCTTGTATGGCATCACTTTCTACAGGTGGTAAGGTTGTTGTTATCTCCACCCCCAACGGATTCGATCCGATTTATTATGAGATTTACGATCAATCTTTAAGAGGTATGAACGATTTCAAAATTACCGAAATGTTTTGGTATAGAGATCCGAGATACACTAAAGATTTATACATGGTAAAGACCAATGATATGGTTCATTATCTTTTGAACAAAGAACAATATCCGTCTGATACTATTGTAGATTTATCGGCTGAAAATAGACACGAAAGAAGTTTAGAAACTCTCCATCAATATATTGAGAATGGTTACAAACCTTGTTCTTCTTGGTTTGAGGCTATGGTTAAAAAACTCAAATATGATAGGAGAAAAGTCGCACAGGAATTGGAGTGTAATTTCTTGGGTTCAGGTGACAACGTTTTTGATTCTCAGATGTTACAAGACATTCTAAAAAATGACATCAAAGAACCCCAAGCCAAGTTAATGGCAAACCAACTATGGATATGGAAAGAGCCTGAAAATGGTCACAAATACGTCATGGGTGTGGACGTATCAAGAGGTGATTCAGAAGACTTTTCGTGTATTGAAATTATCGATTTTGATAGTAGAGAACAAGTTTTAGAATATGTTGGTAAAGTACCACCCGATATTCTTGCAGATATTGCCTATAAATGGGGGATTATGTACAGTGCACTTTGTGTTATTGATTTGACAGGTGGTATGGGTGTTGCTACAGCGAGAAGATTACAAGAGTTGGGTTATGAAAACTTTTTTTTCGATGGAGTTGATATGACAAACAAATGGAAGTATGATCCAAAGGTCAAAGATAAAATACCGGGTATTAACTTTAACAACAAAAGAGTTCAGATTATTGCCTCCTTTGAAGAAGCTATAAGACATGAATTTAAAATACGTTCAAATCGTCTTCATAATGAAATGGGTACATTTGTGTATATCAATGGTAGACCTGATCACCAAAAAGGTCACCATGATGATTGTATCATGTCAATATCTATGGCTTTGTATGTTGCGGAGGCGGCATTTCCGTCATTACAAAAGGTAACAAATCATACAAAGGCTATGATTGATTCATGGTCAACTTTTGTGAACGAAAACAAAGAACCATCACAATTTTTTAATCCTCAAATTCCTGCATTTAATCAACCTGGCATGGGTAGAAATTTGAACAATCGTGAAGTAACGAGGGATGACTATATAAAATATGGTTGGTTATTTGGTGCTAAGTAGTATTTATATTAACAACAATTTGGTTAATTTAGACGTAAATGAGTACTCCCCAAAATAATACAGTTTGGCAAAGATTAAGTAGGGCTTTAGGACCTGATGCTTTAATGAATCAGGATTTTCCTGTTTACAAATTTGACAAAAAAGAAATTCTTAGAACACAGAATAAAGACGAGTACGAAAAAGAAAAACTCCAAGCCCAACAATCTGCCTATTTGGCAAATCAGTTCGCTAAGGTTGAAAGTAATCTTTATAACCAAGCTGTATACTATGAACCAAACAGATTGGCCGCATATTACGACTATGAGTCGATGGAGTACACTCCTGAGATTTCTGCGGCACTTGACATCTATGCCGAGGAGTCTACTACGCCAAACGAAGATGGTTTTATCCTTCAAATATATTCTGAATCCAAAAGGATTAAATCTGTATTAGCCGATTTGTTCAACAATGCTTTGGACATTAACACCAACTTACCTATGTGGACAAGAAACACATGTAAGTATGGGGATAACTTTATCTATTTAAGACTCGACCCAGAAAAGGGTGTCGTTGGTTGTCAACAGTTACCTAACATTGAGGTAGAAAGATATGAAACTGGTTTAGCCACTCAAAATTTCAATATGAATGGTCAACCACCCACAGGATCAGAAAACAAAGGGTTAAAGTTTTTGTGGAAAGCTCAGAACATGGAATTCCAACCATGGGAAATTGGTCACTTTAGATTACTTGGTGATGACAGAAGATTACCGTATGGTACATCAATGTTGGAAAAATCTCGTCGTATATGGAAACAACTTTTGTTATCGGAAGATGCAATGTTGATTTACAGAACCTCGAGAGCACCTGAAAGAAGAGTATTCAAAGTTTATGTTGGAAATATGAACGATGACGATGTGGAGGCTTATGTACAACGTGTTGCCAACAAGTTCAAAAGACAACAGATTGTTGACGCTAAAACGGGTAATGTTGACATGAGATTCAACCAAATGGCGGTTGACCAAGATTATTTTATTCCCGTTAGAGATCCGTCGCAACCAAGTCCTATTGAAACTTTAGCGGGTGCACAAAACTTGTCTGAAATTGCCGATATTGAATATATCCAAAAGAAACTTGTTACCGCACTGAGAATACCTAAAGCGTTTTTAGGGTTTGAAGAAGTCGTTGGTGATGGTAAGACTTTGGCATTAATGGATATCCGTTTTGCTCGAACTATCAATAGAATACAAAAATCAATGTTACAGGAGTTGAATAAGATTGCGATTATTCACCTGTTCCTAATGGGGTTCGAGGAAGAGATTTCAAACTTCACACTTGGATTAACTAATCCATCTACTCAAGCAGATTTACTCAAGGTTGATATTTGGAAAGAAAAAATGTTACTTTACAAGGATATGGTATCTGACCCTGGTAACGGTATTCAAGCCACTTCATCTACTTGGGCTAAGAAACACTTGTTCAATTGGTCTGATGAAGAAATCAGAACAGATCTCCTCCAACAAAGAATGGAAAAAGCAATCGGTGAAGAACTTAAAAATACTGCAACGGTTATTGCAAAAACAGGTGTGTTCGATACTGTGGACAAACTTTATGGTACAAAACCGGGTGAGACACCTCCTGCAGCACCGGGTGAAACAACAGAACCTGCTGGTGCTGAACTTGGTGGTTTAGGTGCCGAGTTGGGTGCACCATCAGGACCTGAATTAGGTGGAGCAGAAGCTGAAGGTGGTACACCTCCTGCGGGAGAAATCACACCAGAATCTACTAATAAGAGAGATATGAATATATTAGTTGAGAGTGATGCTTTCAGTTCTAAGTTTTTAGATTTGGGTGTTGCACAACAAAGTTTGGGTAAAATTGGTGAAGAACTGGACAAGTTGCTTAATTCGTAATATTTATTAGTGAATTAAACAATACCCAAAAAATGACCTTCGGACAAATCAAATCCATCTTAGAAAAAAACTTATTAGAGTCTTATTCTAATCCTTCGAGTTTCAAAAAGACACTCAAAGAATTTAAACATAATGTTTTGAACAATAAAAACTTTTCAAAACTATATAGCCTTTACGACGAATTAACAACACCAAAGGGTCTGACTGAAAGTGACGCTAAAGAGTATCTCGAAGAAGGTTTATCTTTGATAAGATCGATTTTAGAAACAACACAACTACCAAAAAATGGTGAGTTGTCTGAAAATACATATAAAGATCTAGATAACTTAGTGTATCTAAATAACATCAATATCTCTGAAAGATTAGAATCTAAGAAAAATATTCTTAATACTTTGACATCAAAACCCACTGTGAATGAAACCAAGGTTTCTATACCTTTAAGATCTATGGTTCATATTGCAAATCAAACCGTACATAGTTATTTAGAGGGTTTAGATGAAACAGTAAAGAAAGAAGTTTTTCATGTTTTGGCAACAAATGAAAATGACTTAGAGTTAGAATACAAATCTTTGAAAGAAAATACTATCAATAGTTTAAGTACTCTTTTAGAGAATAACACTGATTCTGAAGTAAAAGTTAAGTTAAACGAAACTATAGAAAAAATTAAGTCTGAGAAGTTCGATCAAGTTAACTTTGTAAGATTGAAACATCTTAATGATTCTATTCAACTTCCTTCTTAAATTTTTGAACGTAGACAGCCTTATTTTTGTCTAATCTTTTTTTCACTGATTTTTTTACAAACTCCTTACGTTGATTAAGGAGTTTTGTTTGCTTTGTTTTAATTACCTTACCCTTAAGGGTTTTGAGGGCTTTCTCGATGTTTGAATTTACTTCTACTACCAACATGTTTTATAAATATGTTTGGAGTATGCGAATTTCTTCCTATATTTTTTAAAAATAAACAGATGAAAAATCTGAAGTATGAAAAAAGGTAAAACAGTCAAAATAAATTCATATCCATCATTAAAAACCACATACGGAACAGTAGATTCAAAAAAACTAAAATCTTTGTACTTGAACATACAAAGTTGGGTGCAACCAAAAGAAGAATACGAAAATTGGGAACGTATTGTTGCAAACTTATCGAGAGATGTAAAACATTCAGTACTTGAAAGCCTCGACCCGAATCTTTACAAAAATCACTTCATTGTTGACTTGGATCTTCGCACAAGCGGAATCAACGTAAACAAAAAATCCTTTATGAATTTAGAAATAAATTTATATACGAACATGGATGAAGACTTCAAATCAAATACTATTAAAGATTCTATAAAAAAAATAATAAAGCAGATTTACAAAGAATGTGTTTTAAAAAACAAATATTTTATTTTCACACCTACTAAAAACACTGTTGTGGATGAAGTTATCTAATACTCTAATATTTATCTTTTAAAAGGTATTCATGAAAGATTATACAATATTAGAAGCGGGACAACTCGGCAAAGGTATTCTTGTTGAGATGGACGCAGGATACGTATCCCCATCCGATCCACTTAATGTGGATATTCTCAGAGAACAAAAAGAAATTGATTATAGAAACCCATTTGAGTTTTATGCCGTACTTCAGAAATATGGTGTACCAAACCGAAACGGTAGAGTATATCCTGAAAGAATTCTGAAAAGAGAAGCTGACAAATATAAAACTTTAATAAAAAAAGGTCTTTCTACTTCAGAACTAAATCACCCTGAGTCTTCATTGATTGATCTCGATAGAGTTTCTCACATTATAACTGATGTGTGGTGGGATGGTCACATCCTAATGGGTAAACTAAAGTTGCTCACATCACCTGGATTTCACGAAAGAGGTATCGTATCTACCAAAGGTGATATTGCGGCAAATCTTATGAGACAAGGAGTTACCATGGGAGTATCCTCAAGGGGTGTAGGTTCTTTGAAAAAAGTTGGGGAACAAAATGAAGTGCAGGACGATTTCGAATTAATATGTTTCGATTTGGTTTCTTCACCATCAACCCCAGGGGCATATTTGTTTGGTAGTCCAGAAGAAAGAGTTAAGTATGAAGAAAATTTGGAAGAAGAAAAAAAGACAAAGTCAAGTGGTTCAAATATGGAGAAGTCTGTTGATTTAATGAAAAAATTAACCGATTATTTAAAACGTTAAATCTTTAAATCATGGATGAGAAATATTTTGTAGCTAAAGTTGTTTATGAACTTCCCGATGAAAATTCAGGTAGACTAAAAAAAATCAGAGAGGAAAAACTTGTTAAAGGTTATTCTGTAACCGATGTAGAAGCTAAGGTGACTGAAAAGTACCAAGGGTTTCAACACGATTGGAGAATCTTTTCTGTTGGTGAAAGTAAAATAGATGAAGTAATCGAATAACTTTAAAGTGGTCAAATTTGACCACTTTTTTTTTGGTTCATTTTTGATGTTTTTTCCTTTGAGAACATCAAAAATGAACTTTTTTATTTATGGGACTATTTATAAGGTAAATAAATAACTTTTTGTATGCAAGATACTAAAAATTTAGTTGAAGAGGCACTTATTCAAATGAAGAATGTTGAAGAAGTAATTGCCGAAAACGCAAAAGGAATACTTGCTTCTACTATGAAGGAAGAAATCAGTCAATTAGTAAAAGAATCTCTCTTTGAACAAGAAGATGAGGTTGAGATGGATACTGACGTTGAAATGGATGACATGGAGATGGATGTTGATAACGACGAAGAAGGTTTGGACCTTGACGACGAAGAAATGGACATGGATATGGACATGGAAATGGACGACGAGGAAGAAACTATCGATTTAACAAACGCATCAGACGAAGAGATCTTGAAAATATTCAAGGCTATGGGTGAAGAGGATGGAATCATGGTTAAGAAAGACGGTGATGAAGTTCACATTACAGATAGTGATGAAGACGTTGAGTACATTGTTAAAATGAACGAAGGCGAACAAGATGATATTGAAATGGAAATGGGTGAGCAAGCTGACATGGAAGACATGGATTTCGAAGAGGATGAAATGGAAGATGAAGATGCTGATCTTGACGCTGTTTTAGCTTCATTGAATCTCGAAGGTGATTACTCAGAAGAGATGGATGAAGATGATGTTATGTATGAAATCGAAATGTCGGATGACGAAGACATGGAAGAAGGTGAAATGGAAGAAGGAGACATGATGGACGGTGACACTGACATGATGGATGAAGAATCCTACACTGAAGACTATGATTTGTCCGAAGCTAAGATGACTGTAAAACCTAAAGGCGTTGGCATGGGTAGTCCTAAGTTTAAGTATGGTAAAACATTACCTAAACAAGGATTCGATGACCACAAGAAAGAGGGTCCAAAAACTATGGGTACAGGTAAGGCTAAATTCGAATTCAAAGAAGGTGAAATGGAAGAGAACTGGGGTTCTAAAAAACACGAGTACAAACGTAAAAAAGTTGACGGTGTAGAAAAGAAAGCTGGTGAGAAAAAAGGACACTATAAGGATTACGAAAAAGAAGAAACTAAAGAAGCTGCACGTACTTACGGATTCGGATCGAAAGAAGGTAGAGGTTTAAGAAAAGGTATTACCAATAACAGAAATTATGTTTACGGTAATAATGGTGTGACAGTTGAATCTGTTGAAGCTGAACTCAAAACTTTGAGAGAAAAGAATGAAGAATACAGAAAAGCATTGAATGTTTTCAGAGAAAAACTCAATGAAGTTGCTGTATTTAACTCAAACTTGGCTTACGCAACAAGATTGTTCACAGAACACTCAACTACCAAAAAAGAAAAAATAAACATTTTGAGAAGATTTGATTCCGTAGAAAACTTGAAAGAATCAAAAAATCTCTATAAGACTATCAAAGAGGAATTGGATACTGTTGATTCAAAAAGTATCAACGAAAGTGTTCAAAGAACTGTAAATAACTCAGTTTCTTCGGGTTCTGCTCAAAACCTCATTGAGTCTAAGACATACGAAAATCCTCAGTTCATGAGAATTAAGGATTTGATGTCAAAAATATAAAATAAAAATCTCTAAAAACTAAATTAAAATGGGAGCATTATTAGAAAGTGGTCTTGTTGGTAACATCGGTCTTAAGCACCTTAAAGTTATCAAAGAAGATACAATCAACAAATGGGACAAGTTAGGATTCCTTGAGGGTCTTAATGGTCACCTTAAAGAGAACGTAGCACAGTTGTATGAAAACCAAGCTTCGTATCTTATCAATGAAGCGTCTACGACGGCTGACTCAGGTTCATTCGAAACTGTTGTTTTCCCAATCGTAAGAAGAGTTTTCTCTAAGCTTCTTGCAAACGACATCGTTTCAGTACAAGCTATGAACCTACCTATCGGTAAGTTGTTCTACTTCGTACCTTTGATTCAGGCTTATCAAACTGAAACAACTGCAACTGCAACACACTACGCACCTTACGGAGCACCTAACGGTCCTGCAGACCCAAATGCTGGTTATGACGTAAACACTCAGAAAGACCTTTACGATAGATTCTACGAAGGTAACGAACCAGCTCTTGATCCTCCAGGTCTTTACGACTACTCAAGAGGTCAGTGGACTGCTGTAACCGCACCAATTACTGGCGTTTATACTGCACAGTGGAATGGTACTAACTTAACACCTGCGAACTACTCGTTCAACGCTGATACTAGAAAAGTATTATTGATCATGACAGGTTTTGCATCTGACGGTGCTGGTAAACTTATCGGTCCTGACGGTCAACCAATGGATACTGAAACTTTCTTGGCTAGCTTGACTCTTAGAGGTGTTAGTACAAACGTTTACACATCTGCAAACACTTCGAACAACTACTTGTTCAGAGTTGTAACTCAAAGATATGGTAAAGGTATCGTACAATACGGTGGAGAAGCGACAGCTCTTTACCCAAGCAGCTTAACTGACGGTGGTAAATATGATGACGTTTGTAACGCAGCTGGACAAATCTACTTGGAAGTTGATTTGACTACACCTGCAGAGGTTGGTGCTAACTCTATCGACGGTTACACCGGTACTTCATTCTCTTCTGATACCTCAGTTAACAATGCGTTTATTGCAACTTACAGATTGTACAAGAACCTCGAGTTCGATGACAAGATCGGTGAAGTATCTTTTGATCTTCAGTCTGTGACTGTTTCTGTAACTGAAAGAAAACTTAGAGCTCAATGGTCACCTGAAATGGCACAAGACGTTGCGGCTTTCCACAACATCGACGCTGAAGCTGAATTAACAGCTTTGTTGTCTGAACAAGTTGCTGCGGAAATCGACCGTGAAATCTTGAGAGACCTTAGAAAAGGTGCGGCTTGGGATCTTCGTTGGGACTACAACGGATGGAAGAGACTTGGAACAAATGCAGTACCTTACACTCAGAAGGACTGGAACCAAACTCTTATCACTGCAATCAACCAAATCTCAGCTCAAATCCACAAGTCAACCCTTAGAGGTGGTGCTAACTGGATCGTTGTATCTTCTGAGGTATCTGCTATCTTTGATGACTTGGAGTACTTCCACGTATCAAACGCAGCTCCTGAGCAAGACCAATACAACATGGGTATCGAAAGAGTTGGTACACTTGCAGGTAGATATCAAGTTTACCGTGACCCTTACTTCCCTGCAAACCAGGTGTTGTTAGGACACAAAGGTACATCGTTACTTGATACAGGTTACATTTACGCTCCGTATGTACCTCTACAACTCACTCCAACGATGTATAACCCATTCAACTTCACACCAATCAAGGGTATCATGACCAGATACGCTAAGAAGATGGTGAACAACAGATTCTACGGTAGAATCACAGTTGATGGTGTTAGAACATTCGACTTGAGAGAATTGAGATAATATCTCAAACTACAAAAAGGAAAGGGGACTTCGGTCCCCTTTTTTTATTTCCTATATTTTGGTTTACAAAATGGTGAGTCATTTCCGAAGTATAAACACCTTAGAATATCAACTTCAGTTCTAATATGTTCATATTGATCACCGTGATATGGTTTATATCCTTCCATAACTTTCTTTGTAAGGAACCATTCACCATCAACTATACGTTTACTCATTTCGTTACGATCCATGTCTCTAATGCAAAAAAAATGGGTCTTACGACCCTTGATTATTATCTTCTAAATCTAATCGATTAAGAATTCGAATAGATTTAGAAATTACCTCAGTTTCGTTTATGGAAAAAACACCTTTTTTATGTGCATGTTCGAGAGCAACTTTGATAATAAAAAGGGATTGTTCCTGGCTCAGATTATCAATAAATGAGTCCAAGTGTTCACTCTCATTTATTTGTATATGATCGAAAAGTATAAATGAATTGTCCATTGTATTTATATATAAGAAAATCCAAAAAAATGTCAAACGAGTCTGACGATTTTATGAAAAAAATGTTAAAGGAAGATTTGGCGGTTTGGTTTGGAACTAAGAAAAAACCAAAAGGGTCAAAACAACCCAAAGGTCCTTGGGTAAACATTTGTCGAAAAAAAGAGGGTGGTGGACATCCACCTTGTGGAAGACCCGAAGCTGATTCCAAAGGATATCCAAAGTGTAGAGCTGCGGGTGTTGCATCAAAAATGACCGACGCACAAAAGAAAGCTGCTTGTGCACAAAAACGTAGAGAAGAAAAAAAAGACCCCAAAGTTGGTAAAGGAAATAAACCAACTATGGTGTCTTACAAACCAAAAAAGAAAAAAAATGAAGGATTAAGAAATTTAATCCACAAAGTACTCAGAGAGTCTTTGAAGAGGTAGTATCTTTAGTTACCACTTTATTTTTAGTTGTATCATGTACGGGTTCATACACGGGATCATGTACGCTATCATGTACGGTTAAGGGTTTACTTAGTTGTTGAATTGGTTTTGGAGTTTCTTTTGTTGTGATAGTTTTTTGGGTTGAACTCTTGAAATTCTGTTGAAGTACAAAAATATTTTCACCTCCGTTAACTACGGGAGGATTTGTAACCATTTCAGGTTTTTTTGTCGACTTGATTGAAATGTAGGGATAAACATTTATTCCGATTAAGATTAGAAAACTTGCGGCAAAAGTTACCACGATAGATCCGGTCCAAAAAAGATGATTATAGATATTTTTCATTGGATGTCAGATAGAATTTTCTTAAGTGAGCTTTTGATGTTTGAAGTGATTTGAATTTCGAACTCCTCTCTACGTTTTTCAACCTCTGTATCAAAGATATCAATGAGTTGATTCCAACCTTTTTCTGTGAAATGTACGTCATATGCATACACGTGATTGATAATCTTCACTCTATGACTATCAAGAATTATGAATACACTAGAATCTTCATTCTTAATGTAGCGTTTACCTGTTTTTGGTGTTAGAAGTAGAGTCGTCTCCTTTTGGTAAATTAGTTTTTTACAAATAGAAGTACAATCTCTTTCATAGACTGATTTCTCGTAATCAGATTGAGCAGTTCTGTAAAAGTAGATCATCATCTTTTGGATTGATCTACGGAGTTTGTGGTACAGTTTATTCATCGGTTGATATTTGAATACAAATATACAACACATCTATGAAACTAACAATACGCCCCCGAACATCTTTTTTCCCCGTCAAGTCCTTTGATTTCTCCTTTACAAACTTGGACGGCATGACCATTACTATATGCTGAGGGATACACGTCATATCTAGCCTTCGCAGCTGCAACACCTCTAGCACAAAGTTTACTTCCTGTTTTTTTCTTTCTTTTTTTACCCTCCATTACGTCCATGTCCACTTGGACATAATCCATTTGGTCTTCACCTTCACCTTTGATTTCATTCATAAAAAAATCAAAAATCTGATCCATATTTTCTTTTGCTGTAGCAACATGGTCCTGAGCCCAATCGTGTCCATTCTCCAATATTTGATGAAGAACATCTTGATCCATTTCTAACAACATATCGGATTGTCTTTTGATTTGCTCCAAGTTAGAAAAGAACATATATCTGTCATTCTCGTGTTTAGCCTCATCGAGGACTTTATTAACTAATCTCTTTAGATCAGATTCTGAAAGTTTTACGACTTTTTTCATTTTTTGTTAACTATTTGGAATTGTAGTGTGTCTTTATAAATATCCTTTTCTCCACTTGTATTCACCTGAATATCTACAAAGTATTCATTTGGTATTTTGTCTCTCATATCAAACATGAAGTAGTATTCATTTGGTGTTCTGTTGACAGGAGTCCAATCCTGTACTTGTACTTCGGTAGTACCCTCTCTAACATAAACTCTATAGTAAATGTCAATGTTTGGTATTTGAACGTTAGTTGACCACTGTTTCTTAACAGTAACCCCCACTTTTCTCATTTCATTGTTAAGGATCTTTTCGTTTTGAAGTATTCCGTAAAAGTCAAAACCAAACTTTTCAGGTTCTCTTGACATGGATCCAATATTGATACCTGAAGTGAAAGGTTGTAAAACAAACTGGTTTTCAACATTTGGTATGGATTGACCATTTATTGTTAGTCCTGTCCATTCATCATAGTACAGACAAGGTGTTGGTGATGATGTGAATATATTCGGTACGGTTACTTCATAAACACCTTTAGTCACTAAACAAGTACTTAGATTTTGACCTCCCGCCACGGCACTACCGTTGGCATCGAGTATGTTTACGCCAGGTAGGTTATCCAAATTTACAAAATCACCATTCTGATAAATGTAGAGGTAGAGTTTGTTAGTTTGATTTTTCAGGAAATTGTTTCTATCGTCCTTTATCAAGTCATTATAGTTGGTTTGAAGGAATGGTTGATAGAATGTCTGTGTGTATTTCGAGAAAAATCCTACACTATAGGCTGAGGTTAAACCTGTTAAGTTTTCAATATCAGGCATATAAGCGATTCCCCATCCTGTTACACCTGTCAACGTCCCATCCAAAATCGAGTTGATTTCATCTGTCATATCAAATGATATATCCTCGTTACCAAGTTCGAAATGTTGAGTATCTACAATAGTTAGGGCTGAGAAGTTAAGACCTTCGGTTGAACCTGTTTGTGTGTTTTTATTATCGTATATACCAGGTACCACCCAGTTGGATACTGTAGTTGTTTGATACCAGTTAGATGGTCTTGTTGAGAACATCTTATCATTATCTTGTTGTACTTGAGTTAATGATCCTGCAACACCATTTTTGGTTGTTCCAAAGTCATTGTAATCATATCCAACACCTTCATCCCAAGATTGTGGGTTTCCTGTTGACCCCGATGTTTTGGGGATCCTGAACAGGATAAGGTCAAATGAAGTTGCACGCTTTCTTCCATTTGACATGTTTGTATTTAACAAATCATTATCAAATGAAGATGTGTTCACCATGTTGAGTGTGTGTGTCATTCCTGTAGTACAACCTGTTGAAATAACACCCGAGGCAATTTGTTCTTGTAGAAAAGTTAGATCTAAGTCAAAAATAAAACGTGTAAACCCAAAGTTGGGAATAATAAGATCGGATGCACCAAAGTTTAACTCAATAACGGGGTTACGAGCTGTGTTGGTATAAAGATTTGAAATTAATGTATTATTTCGTTGGAAATATGATCTAAGAATGGACATTTACTACCTTTTAGTAATAAATATCAATTTAATCTAATATATTGACTTAAGACCTTTTGGTATGCTTCATTTAGTTCTGCCAAGAGACCTGATACTGTAGATCCGTCTTGTGTTACTGAAACGGGGGGTTCACCTGGAAACCCGTGTTCGTGACTTACTAAGAACCTTACAATCAAATTAAGTAGTTCTAAAAGTTCTTCACCACGAACGGCGCTCGATGTTCTTGGGAATATCTCTTTTACAAACTGTTCCTCTTGAATACCATATAAATTATTCTCAAAGTTAATCTTTTGTTTGCCAGGAACCTGAGACAGTGATGATAAAAGATATAAGTAGTTACCACCAAGAGCTGCGTATGTTTCGGGAAGATTAGTTGTTGTAACAGGTTTGTAGTTTTTGAATGTGAGTGACACGGGTTCCCCTTCACGTGATTGTTCATATATTAAGTTAAACCCTCCTTTTGCGGTATTTGGATTTAACTTGATTGATTGAAACACCGCCGTAATATTGTTTCTTGTTGTAGTATCCGACGTGGTTTTCATTAGGTTATAAATCCTGTTTGTCGGTCTGTAGTATATGGGAAATTTTTGTTCTGTAACTGAGAACAATTGAATACCTGTTGAAGTCTTTAACTTACTATTACAATCTCTAATAAACTGATTTATAAACGCGATGACAGCATCAATACCAAGTAAATTGTAACTTGCTTGGGCTGAAAGTATTTTGAATGGCTCTAAATCAGAATCTACGCGAATGTTTCTTGACGCGGTCTGTTCTGATGGTTTTAATCTATAAAGTCTGACCGATCCTGAGAAAAGATTGAAGTTGTTTTCCGGATTGGTAATGTCGTATTCGATCAAAAAGTTAACTTGTAAACTTTGTACTTTAACTTCCGCAAATTGTTTTGTAGATCCTACAATTGTTTTTTGTTGAAACTTTGAAAGTTGAAGAAATGCTCTTCTCGGATTACCTGATGGTTGTACATCACTGATAAGTTCACCTTTGTATTTTCCCGCTCTTAGTAATGTGGTGTTTTCTTGTAAAACTAAATCAGTAGATCCTCTACCCATCACCGCAATATCTCCAGGATTTGGAAAAACCCCATCAGGGTCGGTGTCCTTGTAAGTACCATCAGGATTTCTCAGATATTTTGCACCTAATATCTGTATTCCACTTATATCGGTGTACTTACCTGATTGGTTATAATCTTCTTGAACAATATTTTGGATTCTTGAGATTGGACCCGAAATATAGTAAGCATTCAAAAACTGTGCGGTTTGGTTTTCATGGTAGTAAACTTGAACAAGTTCTTCTTCCTTTGGAACTGCCCACACATAAACAGGAAGTAAACTGTTAAAAACGTAGGGATCTTTTTCAGTCCACTTATCTGTTAAGGGGTTAAAATCCTTTTCAGAACCTGTTATAGCACTTTCATCGTCAGTTAATAAATTTGCACGAATTCTCCCTAAGTTCAGTGGATCCTGATTATCCAAAACTTTTGCGTAATACCATATTCTAGCTCCCATTTCTATCGGTATATTCTTTCAGAAGAGTATTATACATCTCTTCAAGTTTATCTAAATAGAAACTTAAACCCAAGATTGTGTTCTTAGTATTTTCAAACTCACCAGATATTTTATCCATAGTTTCTTCTAATTTGTTGTTAGGTATGTTTTTGAAATCTTTTACAACTTCTCCTATTATTTTAAACTCCTCTTGTGTCATATTATCTCATTTTTCCTACAGGTAAACCTGTTATTGGATTTATACCCACATCAACAACACCATTTTCGGCTTCTTCTTTTTTGATTGCTTGTTGTGTTGCGAGTTGATATAAAATCATTTTATTTGGTCCTCCATCAGCTAAAGTACTTGTCGGTAATCCAAACTTTTGCATAATTTCGATTGCATTAATCACTGCTCGTTCTGGAGAGGTACCAGGTAAAAGGTCCGCTAATCCAATTAATCCTTTAGAGATTTGAGGTCTATTAATAAGACTTCTTGATAAAAGTTTCAATATTTTTTGAATCTGAGCAACTAAAGATTTACATTCTCGATAGTTTTGTATATTAACAAATACGTCAACTAAAAATTCGCTGGCAGTTATTAACGATCTAATTTTCAATGCGTAAATATTATTCGTTGTTCTGTATATGTCCGTCAAGACTGTCTTTATGAGATTCAAAAGTTCTCTTTTCAATATTTGAAAAAGAATCTCAATAAATCTTGATGCAACCGCTCCAACAACACCGAATAAAAATTTTCTAAATTTTTTGGCAAATTCAGTAGCATTAGAAGTTTGAAGATTTGCTTGTTGGTTGAGTGTATTTGCGGAGGAAATATTACTGTTAGCAATATTGATCACAGTATTACCACTCACAACTTGTTGGTTGGCAAATCCTAACACTTCATTTTGAAGATACTGATAAAATGCGAATAAGGGTAGAAGTACTTTAGGAGTAAAAATAGATGCAGAAACCGCTAAAGGTATTTGTGATATTAAACTTTCCAAATAAGCAATCTCACTAAAATTTATACTTTGAGTGGTACCACTTTGAGCCCATTGATTCGGTATTGAATCAAGTATGTTTTCAATTTCTTCTACTTGTTGTTCAATAGTAAGTGAATCAGCAATTTGACCAAAACGGTCAGCATCATTCAAAATTGCATTAATATCAACCGGAAATCTTACATTTCCACACTCCTCATAGGTTACATATCTACCTTGAATTCGGTTGACTGTTTCTTGAATAAATTTTTCATCTATTTGATTAAATTCAAAAAATGCGTCGTCAACCACATCAAGTTCCGAAACTTTGGCGACTCCACTAACATCAATTTCGTTTTCACCGGATTCACATCTACCTAATATTCTATTTATTATTATTGATAGTTTTGTTTGTCCTTCTATTTGAGGGAAACTCAATCCTGATGATAATGCACCAACAGCAACATTGAGTATGTTTGCCAACAAAGTTTTCGCACTGAAAATATCAATAGATTTATAATAATCATTCAGAGATTTAACAATTGTTTGTCCTGAGTAGGCTAGTTTATCTTGTCCAGGATCCACAGGAGTACCTGTCCTGTCAATAAAAAATATTCTTACAAAGTTTCCATTGTTTAAGAAACCGTCTTGTTTAGTAAACGCAAAATCAAATAACCTATCCTTAGAACTACCGCCATTATAAAAAACCTGATATTGGTCCTTGTATGTTTTATCTACATTTTGTGATCTTTCCCACAACTCATAATTCATCGGAAACCCACTTAAACCATAATAGTTTTTATAAGATTGAAGTGAGCCGATATTTTCACGTTCGTAATATAATCTTCCTATTCTACTTTCTGGATTGACAGTTAAAGCCTTGAAATAATCAATATTATTGATATCTACATAGACCCCTTTTGATTGTGGTAGATCCATGAGATTAGGATATAAGTTTAATTCAGTTTGTGATATGCCCTCATAAGTTTGTTGTTGTGAGCAACCCAAAAATTTAATGGCTTGCTGTGCAACTATTTGATTAACTTCGGGTTCTAACTTAATAGCCGAGGTAATCAATATTTTTCTGAGTTCTCTGGAGGTTTCAGTTCCGGATCCTTTTGTTTTTTGGATTAATTTTAACAACTCATTATATGATGTTGGGGTGTTTCTTTCGAATCTCTTTTGTTGTGTAGAGATTTGATTTAACTGAGTCGCGAAAACCCCTTGATATTGTGCATCAGAATTTCCTAAATTTCGTGTATTTTGATTTTGAGCGTCAGATACTGCTTTGTAAGATTGGAGTGCGGAAATTTGTGAGTTTACTGACTCGTATCCACTCTTGAGATCTGTAGGTTCAAAATTTGGTAGTGGCATTATTTCATTCTGTATGTTGGTGTCTCATCATCGACATCTGAATCCTTGTCCAAAAGTTGATTGATTAGATCTTCATCCATATCAGATAGAGAAAAACTTTCTTCCGTATTGTTAGATTTTTCCCAAATCTGGGATTGAAGTTTTGATAGTGTCAATTTTTTCTCAACACAATCGTTTATTATTCTTTGTTGTTTTTCAATGATCGGTCCAAGTTGTCTCATGTCTTCAGGTTCCTTCATCATTGTTAACATTTTATTTTGTATACGAACGGCAGTATTTCGTTGTTCTACAATTTCATTGTAGATCTCTTGCATCAGAGCCAACATTGACTCTTTCGTGTATTTTATTTCTTTTCTTAACGGACGTGGCATACCAATAAATACTTTAGAATATAATATTCAAAAAAAATGAAAAGTTAATCTTTCATTTTAGTTTGGACAATCACATAGAGCTTTTTAAACTTTTTCATTGAATTACGTATTTCTTTTGTGGATAAGTTTGTCATTTCTCTTAGTGAAAGTAAGATAATATTTTTGTTGAATTTATTATTATCTGTACCGGTAAAAATAGATTCGTAGTTCTCAAAAAGGTCAATCAAAGCGTAACCCAACTTAACTTCACTTTCCGACAAATTTTCTTTGTCGATATAATCTTTAAGGTCTTGTAGGTATTCTTTTATAATAACTTCTGTTTCGATAGTATCATTATCGATGGTGTACATCATGTCAGGTCTTTCCTCTAAAGAACTTGAGATGTCTTCATAAGAAATTTTTCTATTTAAATCTTTTTGATCTTTGATTATCTGACCCATCAGATAATTTTTGCATATAGTACCAAAATAAGAATAAGCCTTTTTATTTTTTGAAGGCTTAAACTTATCAACCTTTGTCATAAGAAAAGAATGGGTATCCGTGTGTATTTCACGAAAATCCATATCCTTTCTGTAGAGTTTATATCGACGAATAATTGAAGATATCATCTTATCTAAAGGGGCTCGAAGACTATCGTTGTATATACGATTTTTTTCTTCAAAAGTTGTTGCCAACAAATACGCTTTTACAGCCTCTTCTTCTTTTACGTCGAAGTAATTTGTTTGCGTAGCTTTTCTACCCCTTTTTTTAGATGAAATATCTTCAGTTATTGCCGTTACTATTTCAGACATTAGTCATTTGATGACACATACTTTATGGATCTATCCTCAGAAAAGAAATACTCTTTTTTTGCTGTTTGTACCCAAAACTTAACTTCATCATCAACCATTCTGTCAGTTCCATTTTTGTAGTTCCAGAATAGTGAACCTTCTCTCATGTTTGAGTGTTTGTAACCGATTCTTGGAATACTCATAATCTTCACAGAGTTGTAGGTCCAACGTAAAAATAACTCATATACAAAAGTCAATTTAATACTCGGTTTGAAACCACCAAAGTCTGAAAAGACTTTTTTACGGAATACCATACCTGAGGTTTGGAAGTTTTGATAATCTTGTAAAATATCATTTGTCAAATAACCCATTTCTTGTGCAAAGTTTGCTGCAAAAACCGCTTCATTTGTGAAACCCGCAAAAACACCTTTCTCGTTTGTATCTACAACAACGGGAAGAAATACATCTACATCACTGTAGTAGTTTTTGTACTTGTTGAAATTATCGAACCATATTGATGCATATTCATCATCAAACTCAAAGATAGAAACCCACTCAGTATTTGTGTTTTCGATACCAAAGTTGATTTGATTTGAAAAATTGGGTTCTCGTTTCCAAATCAAGATTCTATGATCAAGATCTGAGAAATCATAGGACTTCAAGAAATCTTGTAAGTGTTCTTCTTCGGTGGATACAATTAAAAGTTCTTTCACTTTTAATTTCTGATTTTTTACCGAAGTGATCGCATTGTTGAATAGTTCTGAGAAATCTTTCGCTAATGCGGATTTAATTGGTAGGACTACTGTTAAATCTAAAATGTTTTCCATATTAATCGTTAAATTTTGAGATTTGATTTTTCATTGATTCTGCACGGTGGGTGAGATATTCAGAAAATAACTCCACAACTTTGTTTTCGAAATCTTCTTTACTTGGTAGTTGTGCAACTGTCTTCTCCATATTTTCGTAGATGGACGGTGCAATATTGTCTTCAAGCCAATTCTGAATCCAATCACCAACCAATTCAGGTAGAAGAATTCTGTCCTTGATCCAAACCCCATTATCTTCATTCATCCAATGAGGTACAAGTTCAGGGGCAATACCTATTACAGGTACACCACATTTCATAGACTCTAATGGGAATGTACCATATCCACTTTCATGATCAATCCATACAGTCAACATACATTCCGATACTGCTTGAGCAAACTGATCCTGTGAAAGACCTCTAAGATCCCTGAATGTGAACCATCTGTATTGTGGAAATCTTAGGTAAAACGTTTTGATAAGATTAATAGTGTCAGATTGTTCACGTGAATGAACCCCAATAATTGGCATTGGAGGTTTTTCTTGTTTCTTGAATGAATCTGAAATAAAAGGTTCACAAATATCGTAAGAGTTATTCCTCATAACTTTTTCGATTTGCTTCTTTTGTACATCTGAGGTGGTAATACATTTGAAAAACCCAAACTGACTCCAAGACTGACCAGGCTGAAGTGTTTCTAACATGTGTGCATACGCCTGAGTTAAGACAATTTTACCACATGGAAGATTTTTTACTTGATCCATCATGTATGCAAAAATCTCAGGAACCACCAAAAAGTCTTCAGGAGCGATTTCAATGTTTTCACCTTCAATTACTTGGTGGGGAATCTGGCTCATGTATTCCTCGTTTAACCATTCACTAACACCGGTATAATCCTTTTTCTCATGAAGAATAATTGCGTTGTACCCATTTCTTTTCAGGGTAAGTGCCATGTCATAAATGTATTTTATTGACGCTTTTGGATTACCTTTTGTATCGTGTACAAAAAAGTAAATTCTTGAGGTTTTTTCCTCAAGTTTTTGTATTGAAACTTTTACCTTTTCAATTTGTTCTTGATCCATATTAATATCTGTTAATCAATTTTTTATTTAATAAACTGTTGAATGCCAACTTAAACGGTATCGACAAACCTGAATTTTGAAGACCCAATTTTTCGTCTTGAATTTCGTGTTCTGTAAACACTACGTCCAACATTAGTTTTACCATCTCATATCTTACTAAGTTGATCCTGTTTTCAGTTTGACCACTGGCGTCTACCGAGTTAATGTCTTTTATGTCAACATATTTTTCAATGTTGTCAAGGTCAACAAAGTAATTTTCACCAAAAATTTCTATCATTCTAATTCAAGTATTTTTTCGTTTAAAGATTTTAAGTTATCAATACTATTTTCAAAATCAATATCTTGATTATACGGAGTTTGAAACTTAATAACTTTTTTATCTTGTGGATGATTTAATAATAACTCAGGATTGGCTGTAAGTAAAACATCAAATTCTTCCCAAATCTTATCTACAGTGATTTTACTGTAAAAAACCACTTTCTCGACCTGACAACCAAACTTGGATAAGAAAAAAAGAGTTGCGGGTTTAGACTTGCCAATTTCATCAGAAATGATGAGTATATCATGTTTATCTCTGTTTGTTTTGTAGAAATCATCAAAATCAACAAACGTACTCATTTCAACTGAAGGGGAATGACCAAATATTTCCATACAGTGATCTATGTAAAGAAAATCATAGATTTCATCTTCATTTTGGAACTTCAAATGTTTAGAAATATCGGGTGTAGTTACCTCAGAAATAACTTCATAAGTGAATCCTGATTCCGGTAAATGTGGGTTTTCGATGTACCACTTTTCGTACACTTGTTCAATTTTTTTCAGGGTGTCTCTCAAAACACCGTTAACATCTACAGCGATCCTCATTAGTCTTCGTATTTTTGTAATATCTTTGTAATGAGTGGGTTTCTAACAACATCTGAGTCTTTGAACTCGTGAGTTAAAATAGAATCCATAGATTTAAACCTATGTATTGCATCCCATAGACCACTATGAGTTTTATCTTTGTATCGATCAGTTTGTTCCAAATCTCCTGAGATAAAAAACTTGGAATTGAAACCAATCCTTGTAAGTAAAAGTTTCATTTGATTTGGTGTTGAATTTTGTGCCTCTTCAAATATCAAAATTGAGTTATCAATATTCATACCTCTCATATATGCCAAAGCGAAAACCTCAATAACTTCAATTTCTTTAAGTTTTTCACGAACATCTTTTCCAATAATCTTATTCAAAAGATAGTATGAGGGAAAAATATATGGGTCCAGTTTTTCTTCAACGTTTCCTGGTAACGAACCGAGTTTTTCTTCCGCTTCTACCGCAGGTCTTACAATGATGATTTTTTCATAAGGGGTATTGGGATCTGCTAATAAGTCTACGGCAGCTTTCATTGCTATGTAACTCTTACCTACACCGGCAGGACCTGAACAGATTACAATTTCGCCATTGTTCAGTTTTTCATAATATTCTCTTTGACTTACAGACAAAAACTTTTCTTTAGTTTTTTTCTTCAAAATAGAACAGATTGTCTGTTTTTTTGTTCTGTAACTTTCTTCGGAGTTTACTGTGGGAGTTGCTGTGGGTATTGTTCTTTTTTTCATCCTTCGGTGTTTGTGATTAATTCTCGAGTTTGGTGTGGTTTTCCGAATTCACGTCTGTAAATCGTTTTTCCACCATCGGGACTTTCATAAATGTACACCTTGTCAGTGATAACTTCGTTTTTTTTGTTATCCATATATTATTTTTATTTAAAATCAAAATAAATAAAAAAACAACAAAAGAAAGATTAATGATTCTTTCTCTGTTAAATCAAAAGGTGTGACTGTAAGTTTCCACGAGAAAACCAAGGTCGTGTAATCATACCAGCCCAGGCATCTAAAGTTGCACCCATGTCAAGTGCAATCTTACCATGAGTTTCCTTGAGATACACTCCGTAATCTTTTTGTAAACCTATACCTAACAAAACAACTTTTTCTTGAATATTTTCCAAACTTTTCAAGAACTCTGATCTGTTGTTAAAATTGATGGAATGTGGGTGTTCAGTAATTTTGACCTCAGTTTCTAAAAACTTTGACATATTTTTACTTTCGAATATGTCTTTATGTGGTGTAATAATATTCACCGATTTTCCTTGTAAAATTTCTTTCATAGAAGACACACTACCAAACTCTTCATGTCTCGATATCATGTGATCACAAATAAGTTGGTTTGATAAATTAATACCAAGATTCAAAGCAACAGATTTCTTTATCGACCAAATCGATTCGTTGTAAAACCCTTTAGGTAAAACTTTGGTGTTTTTATCCATGATACCTATGATATCACTTTTTACCATTGCGTGTTTTATTATACTTGAACAGTCATCGAGAAAATTATTAGTTTCACTAGGATAGTCATAACCCCAAAGTGAACAATTTTTTTTCAAAAAATCCTCACTACAAGTTTTATTGAGAATGTATATTTCTCCATCACCAAATCTTGTGAGTGCAAATGGTGTTTCTGATTCTATTTTTGATTTTATAATTTCTATTGTTTCACCAATCGTAATGTTTGGTTGTAAATACGAATCCAAGATTTTGTCACTCATTATCAAAATAAATTTTTGAATTGATCATCATTCCATGGTGATGATTCCATAAGTTTATCTAAATCTATTTCTATTTTTTCGTTGAAGTCCAAATCAATTATATCTTCTAAGGTAGTTTTGTTGGTTAACTGTAATCCATAATCAGTTTGACGACCAACAGACTTATAATAATCTAAGAATTTGAAGTCACCACCAATCAATTTGTTAGATACATTTACACGTGCATTTGGTATTCCATATGCATCAGAGACTATCAGTCCGTGTAATGAGGAAGATATTATTTTTTCACATTCCAAAAGTTCGTCTATAAACTTGAATTCACCGGCACAGACGTCAATTATTTGAACCCCCATTTTCTCTAGATGGTGAATAACTTTAAGATCTTTGTTTGATTCAAACTCAATGTAGTGTGGGATAAAACCAATTTTATGTTTTTTCTTAACTTTTGGGTTGTAAAAAATGGGGAATAGAAGTGCGGGATCACCATAAACTTCAGGACATGACCAACCTTTTTTCAAAAGTTCATCACGAGTGTCAGGACCTCTTACTGCGAATATTTTTTTGGGTTCTTGTCCCACAGATCCTTTATCAATACAACCTGTTCCCCATACGATCGAGTTGGGGTTCGTGAATTTCATGACACTACCGGTAGATATTATTGGGTAGTTGTTGTGAGCATTTTTTACATTGAAAACTTTTTCAGTATCAAAGTTTGGGTTTTGTGTCAGTTCTTTGATGATTAAACCTGAAACCAAATCTCCCCAGTTTTGCGAATAACTTGGTTTGATTTCTCTACCGTTAAAAATCATATTTTCCCTTGTTTGAATACTCGATAAAACTTCTACATACAAATCTCGAACTTGTTTTGCAACATTTTCGGAGTAAAACTTATCAACATCATGGGGGGTTTCGGTTAATTCTTTGGATATGATACTACCGGTGGAATCTACCTTATAAATCCAAGATTTTTTTCCTGATATCCAACTTTCTATTGTGGTTCTACCAAGTTGTATACCCGCAGTTTCACTACAATTTTTTAGATAGGGTGTAAGATCCCATGTTGATGGGAAAATCTTTACATGTGAGTGTTGTCTCAGACTTACCATATAGTCTGAATTATCTTCTCCAACAAGCCATAGTTCTTTACCATTATCTCTTGTATAATCAATAAGATCCATGATGGTGTCTCTTCTTAGATAATCGATTGTACCAACAAACAAAACATAGTTATTATCTTGTGGATTTTTTAGTGTAAACTTGGATTTGTCCACAGGATTATATATCACCGCAACATTCTCATCTTCGATACCAAAGTTTTTAATCAAATGACTTTTGATTTCAGGTCGTATTGCGATATACTTTTTTATTGTTTCGTGTTCAATTGGGTCCTCTAAATTGTGGGACATTACTTCAGAGTGGATGGTACAAACTTTATCAATGGTCGGATACATTCCAAGTATTTTTTCCACAACGGGTTTGTGTTGCGCGTGGATAATATCAAAATCAACCTCACCAACTTTGTACATTACACTTGGTTGTGAAAGTTCTTGTCTGCCTTGTTGATTTATAAAAGTCCATTTACCATCACCTAGTTTGAATCCTGGTGCTTCTTCAAACGAAACACACTTGATACCATCTTTACGAGCAAGGTTTGTTAATGGTCCCCCAATTTGTGAAAGAACCGTCACTTGGCAATTTTGTTTTTGTAAACTTTTTGCTAGTTCATATACATACACTTCAGAACCTGTAAAAGTTCGAAAAGAAATACAAGACAAAAGAACTTTGATTTTTTGTTTGGGATCGAAAGGAATTCTTGATGGAAGTTTGTCTGAATAAGTTTCAACAAAAAGTTTTCTATTTTCTTCCCACTGATCGTTGGTCATACCAATAGATTTGTGAGTAATTCTAATGTTGGTTATTACACCAACTTTGACACCCTCCAAATGATTTTCGAAACAGAAAGGTAGATCGTAGAAATGAAAACCTTTAAAATTTTCATTGAAGTTCTTTTTGATTCTTTTTTTGTGGATAGCCATGAACACACCGTCAACAATAACTGATTGTCGAATGTCGCTACCAAAACCTTCTGAGTATTTTGATTCCCACTTTTTACCTTGGCTTTCATGATTGACAATACCAATCATGTTTTTTCTTTTGTCCGACTCCCACCACATACCAGTTGATCCCAAGTATGTTGTACCTGCCATTCCCAAAATACCAAAATCACTTTTTTCAAAGTGACGTACAATTTTGCTGTACCATGCGGTGGTATCAAAATAAATGTCATCGTGGGTAAGAACTATAATATCATTTGGACTTTCTTCAATGATTTCATTATAAACTTGAGCCAAAGACTTTTCACCGTTATTAATTTTTTCGATGACGTGTATTCCTTTCTCATATCCCGAACTTTTTTTAAAATGCTCAATTAGTTCTGGTTTTGGGGATTTTGTAGAATATGCGATTGTAATCATTTTTCAAAAACTTCTATTTCTGTTTTTACTGTAACCAATGGTGTCCAAGTTCCGTTATATCGTGTTGCTCTGACAATGTGGTTATCAATCCAATGGTAGTTTCCTCCACGAGGTTTGTTCATTAATAAATTATGGTATTGGTAACCATTTTTCTTTAACCATGTTTCAGTTACCTCACGATGTTCTTCAGTTCTTGAGGTGAAAAAGGTTATAACATGTCCTTCGGTGAACCAACGGTTTATGATTTGAAGGGAACCTTTATATGGTTCACAGTCACTCATTCTCCATGGTTCTTCATTTGGAATATCATCTGTAATAGTTCCATCAATATCAATCAAATAATTTTTTACCCCTTCAGGTAAAACCGGACTAATATTTTCCATTTTAAATTCCTGTTGAACCGAATCCATTATCACCTCTTTCTTTAGGTTCGAACTCATTGACTTCATCAAATAAAACATCATTTCCGCATAAGACGGGACAGATAACACCTTGAGCAACTTTCATACCTTTTGGTATTGTGAGTTCATGATTATTGACATTGAAAACGATTACTTTGATTTCTCCTTGATAACCACGATCTACAGTACCGGGACTGTTCAAAACCATAAGACCTTGATTGATTGCCAACCCACTTTTGGTTCTTACTTGCATTTCATATCCTTCGGGTAAATCAAATGATAAACCTGTGGGGACTAACGCACGTCCAAACGGTGGTAAAATAACATCTTCTGTTGAAAACAAATCAAAACCAGAATCCAACATGTAGGCGTACTTTGGTTCAATTGCGTCATGACTGATTTTCTTGAACGAAATGATTTTTTTGGTTAATCCATTCTGAATAAATTCTTCGAAGTCATTAATGTTAAAACCCATCTCATCCTGTAGAGAATTCAGGGCTTCGTTATTTCCTGTTGGATCAAAGTTTTTGATTTCTTCAAAAAGTTTTTTCAACTCATTTTGAAATTCTGGGTCGTTTTCTAAATTCATCATTTGAGTTTTTTTAGTTTGTTAATAACGTCAATCAGAACTTGAACATCACGTTCACAGTATTCTCCGATTTCCTTCAACATTCCTTTATTCCAATAAGAATCGTGAACTTTGTCACCTGTAACTTCTCCTGCCTTCGAGGTGGGTACATCCATACAAGCACATAAAAGATCCAATGAACCAATGTGAGTATATGCACCAAACTGCCAAACTTCTTTAGTATCGATAGCTTTAATCTCCCATGGTTTGGTATCGTAGGAAGGAAGAATAGACGGCGGAATAAGTCCATTGATTACCATTCTTTTTGCCATCATTGGTATATCAAAATTTTTCAAGTTGTGACCACACAACCAAAAATCCAATCTACCACAACGATCCAACAAATTTTGACAACTTTTTAAAAGTTCGTATTCATTGTCACCAGAAAAAGTTTGTTTTTTTACTTCACCATTTTCCATAACAAAAGCAACGCTGATGACAACAATTTTCGCAAATTCAGGTACAAGTGCGGCTCTCGTTTCAAATACTCTGTTTTTTTGATCACTTTCGATAAGTTGATCTTCAGGAAATCTTTTTAAGAACCAATCAAAATATTTGTCAAACTGTTCACCTACTCTTGGATGTTTCTTTACAAGTTCATCGTAATTTTTTTCTAAACCAACAGTTTCGATGTCCAAGAAAAGTATTTTGGTAATAGGTTGTTTTATCATTTTACTAAACTTTTATAAAAATCACTTCGTGTTTTAGTTACAACATTCAAATCATAAGTGTCTTTGACGGTTTCGTACAAGCGTTCTCCCATATCGGACACTAAATTTCTATTCTTAACAAGTTTCTGAATAAATTTAGCCCAATCCCCGTGGTTTCTTGTCTCGTCAACCAAAAGAGCATTACCGTCTACAAATTCTCCGTTTTTCAAACAATGCTTTAAATCAATGGTGTAAGGTCCGAGATTAGATGCGATGAGTGCTTTCTTATAAAAACCTGCCTCAATAACCTTAAGTTGTGATTTCATTCTGTTGAATACATGATTTTTGATTGGTGCCAAAGATACATCCATTTTCGCGTAGTTCTTAGCGTATGATGTTACAGGAAGAGTCCATACTCTTCTGTAAGATTCGTTTGAGAACTCAGAGTGTTCACTCTGAACAAATTTTCTAAGTTCTTTTTGAAACTCATCACTAACGTAGTTATATTTGTTAGTGAAAATTTCTTCATACTTAGCCCAAACAGTTTCTTCGGGTTTGATATTACGTTTTGTGTGTTCACCAGTTTGTGAGTTGATTTCGGTCACAGTACCACGAACATCAAAACCACATAAAACGAATTGGAGATCATTTTTGTATTGTGATAATTTAGAGATTGAACTATCTAACAACTGAATGTCCGCCAAATGAGATGATCCTCCAAGCCATCCAACTCTTAAGCGTTCAGATTCTAAAGTAGGTTCGTTAAACTGAGGTTCTTTGGGATTGATAGCGTTTGGTAAAACAACAACGTTTTTGTTGTACTTACGAATTTCATCTGCAAAAAACTTTGTAGTTGTTGTGATGTAATCTGCTCTTTTTAAACTCTCAACGATTTTTTCGTGAATCTTGTTGAAAATAATGATATCATGAATTGGGTGATCTTTGGTCGGTTGCCAGTAGTCATCAATATCGCAGATGGTGACTACCCCCATTTCTTTTAGTTTATCAACTAACTTATTTGATTTTTCAAAGTCACCCGTAATACTACGGTGATAATGAACGATTTGATATTCTTTCCAAAAATTCAAATCGTCCATTGGTGGACTAAAATCAATGTCCACGTGAAACTCATCTGAATAATTATTTTGTAAAAAAATATGGGGGTCTACAGAACGAAACTTTCCTACACCCGAACGATCCGAAGGAACTACTAATACTTTAATTTTTGACATACCTATAACTTTGGTTCTCCAAAATATAGGTGTATTTTCTTCTTAAGAAAAGTCCGTGATTAGGACAATTTTTTAACCTTTGTAAGTTTCCCTTCGAAAATGTGTTTACCAACCTGAAAGGTAAATTTGTCATTAGTTCTTTCGACAGATTCTGTAATCATACCATTTTCTTGAAGAACCTCTCTGACAACATCTTTTAACATTTCTCTCAAATTCGAAGTTTCGGTAATCTGTGCTTGATTTTGAGTCTGTGGTTGAGGTCTTTTTGTACCCATCAGTTTAGAAGCTTTTTCGATCAACTCCTCAGAAAGTGTGGGTCCTGCTTGATGACCTGGTTGTTCAATCGGGTGTTCCATCATTAGTTTTTTTATCTCGTCGGGTAACTTCGATTTTTTAATGGCTTCGGTGCTTGGTTTTGGAAACCCCATACCACCTGATGATGAAGGCATTGACATTTTAGGTGTCGGAACAGAAGGCGTTTGAGATGTGGTTTCTGCCAACATATCAGGATTGATATTATATCTGGCGTTGGGAGCACTAAAGTTTTCCAACATTGATGCTGAAGACCCACCTTGTGATCTTGCCATTGTACTGTGTCTGTCCATGATTGCTTTGGACATCATTAGTTTTTCTAAATCCATAACTTAGTATTTTGCATTAATAATAATAGAAATCATATCTTTGTCACCACTTGGATTATAACCAGGTCTTGGAGTTTCTTGAGTTTCACCGGTTGGTTGCCAAGAAAGTATTTTTTCTAACTTGAACATTCTCCAACCCGGCATAGGTCTTGTACCAAGATATCCACGGTGAGATGCACCTTCTTGGTCCCACGCTCTCACTACTAAATTTCCTTTCTTACTTTTACCTAGGGCAACTGGTTCGATTTCTCTCAAACCCTTACCACCCGGTTCATCACCATCATAGTTGATGATAACAACTTGTTTTTTCTTTATAGCATCCTGAGCTTGGTCGATCGTAGCCGACTCAATTATAAGATTTTTCAGGATACTCGAAAGTTTCATTAGAAGTTGGGGTAAGTATTAAACTGATTGAACTTGTTAAACTTTATGTCGTTTTTTCTTTCTACGATGTCTACATTAGTGCCGGCGGCGGTGTTATAAACATCTAAAAATATACCAGTACCTCTACCCATATCATCCCCGTCAGCCAAAGCTTGCGAGTTAGTAACTCCGTATTCATCAGCTCCACGAATAAAGTCGTTACGTGTGAGTAATCTTTTTCTTTCGGCATCTGCGATAGCCGACATAGCGTTGTTTTCAGTTTGGTCTAAAACAACGGGTTCATAAACTTTAGGATCGTTTGCCATTTTTAAATTTTAGATATGATTTCTTTTATCCTTCTTAAATCCTCAACAACCGATTGTTCTGCAATCGAAGTATCGTGTCTTTGTGAAGTGGCTTTGTGTGCTTTGGATGATCTATTCAAAGTGGCAACATTTGTTTTATAGTCAGAACTTTGAACTTTCGCATCATCAGTTTCTGTGGGTCTTTCATTGTTCTTAACATTATTTCTCATGTTGTTCAATGTATTATTAACCCAAGCTTTCATTTGTGAACCTCCATTTAATATATAAGAAGGTTCATTTTCTTTACCTTGAAAGTTGTCAAAAAAGTTTTTTATTCTTTTGAGTTGTCCATAAGAAATTTGTTCTTGTCTCTGTAGTTCTTGGTTTCTGTTAAAACCCTCGGTGTTTTCATTCGCACCTCTGACTTGTGCAAAGGAATTTCTCAAAAGATCTTTTATCTCTTTTGGAATAACAACGTTTCCTTGTTCGGTATTATATAGATTACTGTTCATTCTTTTGGTCGAGTATATTATCGGACGACTTTCTTTTTTCTAACTTTCTAATCAAATCATCAAATGCTGAGGTAAACTCATTATCTTTTGATTTTTTATTTTTCAGATCAGATTTTTTGTTTGTTTTGTCTTTGAATAAAATGTCTTCAACCATTTTACTCATTTTTTCTTTTTGTATTTTCTCTATAGCATCTTTTTCTTGAAGTCTAATTCTCATTTTACTTCCTTTCTTCTTTTTAGCCTGATCCATTTTTGGGTCTTTACCAAATTCTTTCGCTCTCTCTACAGCATTATCAACACCCATTTTCTTAAGAACCTTCACAGTTTCTTTTGGGGGTAGATCTTTAGTTTCTTCATAACCGAAGGCTCCCGACATATCCTCTTCTTTCATTTCACTTTCATAGTAGTAAGATCTACCACCTTGATAAGTTCTTGCGAGCCAGTTACCAGGTTGACTTGTTGATACAACAGTTTGGTCCATTGTTTTTCTTGGGTGTAATCTAGGGTCCAAAATAGGAATAGTGGATCCTTTCATAACACCATCAGAATTTACAATTTCTTCCATTTCTCCACCCATTTCTTCGGTGGATTTAACTTTTTTATTCTTAAGGAGTTTTTCCAAATGTTTTTTTACCTTTTCAATCATGTCCTTGGGAACTTTGATGTACCCATCTTTTTTTCTTGCTTCGGTTAAAGTATTGGAAACGGCATACCACAAATGTGCACCACCCTTGGTTTCCTTCAGGTAGACATAATATTTACTATCAAAATATTCCTCGTTTAGATTGAGCATAAGTTTTTTTCAATAAATACCTCGTTCAAGGGTATTTATCATTAGTTTATGGCATACCAAAATATCAATCAATATAACTACAGAAGGTGGGGGTTGAAATTCTTCAACGAAATCACCGATTTTTGTTTAGCCTCGGATGAAAGAGACTACAACGAAGATGTTATTTTTTCACCCTATTTGATTGGTGAGTTCGATGGTAATCGTTTGCCAATAAAGATGGACTTTAACTCTACGGGTACAACCATTTGTAGAGATTGTGGTGATTTTGACTACGAAACATTAGTTTCTGAAAACTATTGGAATCCTTTAGATATTGATCCGAACATTTGTCCTGTTGTTACTGAAATATGTGATGTTGGTTTGACAGGTATTGATAATGGTTTAACCAAGGAACTTTCAGGAATAACAATAACCGCGACAACAGGTTTATACACTATCACCGCCGATACCTACAACAGATATAAATACGATAGAAGATTTAAGGCACATCCAATAAGTGGACATACAACTCCCGCTAACAGACTGTGGAATGATGACTCGTATAACTACGATATCGAATGGGTTAGTGAGGGTGGTCTTGTTGGATCATTTGCAAGATTAAAGGGAGGTTTTTATCAAGGTTTTTATAAATTAGCCGGTTACGATTACGAAGTTTATCCCGAGAGAAACGACTATGGATGGACTGTTGAGATGTTGTTAAAATATCGATGGACCGGAGATACTAGCGTTGGTCTTAATAATCGATACCCCGATAACAAAGGTACCTTCTTCTTCATGGGTGCCCGTGCAGAAAACAAGTTTTATCACTATGCAAATGGTAGTCCAAAAAGTGATAGTGGTTATACAAGAGTCACATCAGGTCTAACATGTATGAAAACTTGTGCCTGTGCAACAGAAACAGGAAAGACAGGAAATTCATGTTTCCACGTATATCAAATGTCGGGAACAACAAACATACCCTGTGGTTGTCAGTGTTCATGTACCTGTCATAAAACAGTTTTGCCTGAACCTGATCCCCTTTACGATGGGGTATCTAACGGAATGTCAGTAAGACTTAGTGGTGATACAGGTAACCCACGTGTGTGCGTAAAGGAGTACTTGATAACAGGTAGGTGTGAACCTGTAAGTGCTTGTACCACAGAAGAACATTTTGTAACAGGAGTAACCATTCACGAATGGTGCTCAACAAAAGGGATATTTGACGCTTGTGATCTAACACCATACGTAGAACAAGAAAACTGGGTTCAGTTGGATTTGGTATTCCAAAGAAATGAATGGTTTGACTGTGGTGACTTATTCTATTTGGGGGGTAACGGTCAAATAGTATTCAATGTTTTTACCGCGACTACCGCAGGTAATTCTATTAGTTTAGTAATGCCACCAATAACACATAAAGTACCATATGACCCAGCTAAAGAAATTGAGGTAAAAATCAATGATCTTTGGTTACAACAAAGAAACTTTAGAATGGGTAAATTCAAAGTTTATGTTAATGGAAGATTGTTGATGATAATTGATGATTTTGAAGAAATCATCCCAAGACCTCTGAACACACAAAAAGAAAAACAAGTGGGTGTTCCATACAATATTTCTATCGGTGGTGGTACTCAAGGTTTGAAAGATAACTTAACATTTTCAGGGACTTGTCCTGCGGATTTAAATCACATGATCTACCAACAAGACCCTGAGTGTTTAACAACTGAGGATTTAACTCATACTATATATTCGGGTCTTACAACCCATATTCATTTGGAGGAAGTTTTTGGTGGAAGTTTCATTGGGGACATCAGTGCATTTAGAATGTACACGGAGCCGTTGGACGCTTCGATGATAAAGCACAACTTCAGAATTCTGAAAGACAAATATGATTTATTGAACTTTGATTGTCTGAATTGTGGATTACCACCAGCACCGTCAGTAACCGCGACTCCAACACCAACCCAAACCCCGACGGCAACAGTAACACCAACTCAAACGCACACACCAACTCAAACATCAACTATAACACCAACAATAACACAAACAATTACTCAAACGCAAACCACCACAGTAACTCCGACGATAACTTCATCGTTAACACCAACTAACACACAAAGTCCAACAGTAACACAGACTATAACTCAAACCGAAACTGCGTCGGTCACGCCAACCATAACTTCTACTATAACACCTTCGATAACAAGTTCTGAAACACCAACTAATACGCCGACCGTAACCCAAACACCAACAATTACCGCAAGTGTTACGGTGACATCAACACCAACATATACACCATCTTCAACTGAAACTCCGACAGAAACGCCAACTAACACTCCAACTCCAAGTATTACTTCGTCACCAGGATCATCGGCAACGCCAACTCCAACACAAACAGTAACACAAACAGTAACTCAGACTGAAACACCCACAAATACACCAACAGAAACTCCAACTGAGACACCAACTCAAACACCAACATTAACACCAACGATTACCGAAACTCCGACATACACCCCGACAGAAACCCCAACATCAACTGTTACTTCATCTGTAACATCAACTCCAACACCAACACCTACATTAACACCTGATGGTAATTTCTTATTACAAGAAGATTTATTCTTATTGGAACAAGAAGATGAATCGGCAATCATTATTCAGTTTGCCTCACCAACACAAACTAATTCCCCAACACAAACTCCAACAAATACAATAACCCCTACACCTACATCAACACCCGCATCTCCTGTAACAAGTAACCTTGTATTGTATTATGACCCAAGTAATTCATCAAGTTATTCTGGAAGTGGTACTGTGATAAATGATTTGTCGGGTAATGGTCTAAATGGAACCATGTCTAACATCACATTTACGTCACCATACTTCTCATATAATGGTTCATCATCTCAAATTCAAGTTGCTGATAATGTGTTATTAGAGCCAGGAAGTGGAGATTGGACTATGGAAGTATGGGTTAATCAATCAGTTTTAGGTAATGATGTTGTACTTGGAAAGTTTGATAATGGAGGTCTTACTGTAGATGTAAGTTATAGTATCAGAACAACAAACACCACATACTACGCTCAATTGGGTTCAGGTAGTGGTAGTGGTTCATCATTGTTTGTCAATAGTACAAACTACGTTGGAACGATTGATACTTGGTATCAGATAGTTTATGTGTTTACCAACGTCGCATCAAATACACTTCAAACATTTGTAAATGGTGTAAGTATAGGAAGTGTGAGTCATAGTTTGGCAAGTATATTAAACACAACTAGCCCACTTTATATAGGTAGTTACAATGGAGGTGAGTTTCCTCAATGGTTTGACGGAAAAATTGGTATTACCCGTTTGTATAACGCAGCACTTACCTCATCACAAGTATTACAAAATTTCAACGCAGATAAATCCAAATACGGACTCTAATATTTATAAAATAAAATGCCAAATTTACCCATATCCCAATTACCACTAGCATCATCCGGATATTCAAATTCTTGGATGGTAATAGTAAATTACAACGAAGATCCATCAGGTGTTACCTACAAAATTCCTTTTTCAGGAGTCACATCATCAGGGTCTGGAACTTCAGGATCTTCAGGTAGTTCAGGTACAAGTGGAACATCTGGATCATCAGGGACTAATGGAACATCAGGATCGAGCGGTTCGTCAGGAACTAGCGGCACATCAGGATCAAGTGGTTCGTCAGGTACAAGTGGAACAAGTGGGAGCTCAGGTTCATCAGGGACTAGCGGGACATCGGGAAGCTCAGGTTCATCAGGAACTTCGGGTACTTCAGGTATTTCTTTACCATTTACATCAGGTGCGTGGGGTTCTTTTATTTCGACAGAAAGTCAATATATCACAAGTACAACAACCGCGTATTCAATGAGTGCATCAACACAAACATCAGGGAATGGTGTTATTGTTTCTGCAGATACAAGATTTGTAGTTGCAAGTGCGGGAACATATAATTTACAATTTTCTTGTCAAATAGAATCAACTGGAGGAGGTTCTGCACAAACTATGGATATTTGGTTAGCGGTAAATGGTAATAATGTTGATAATTCGAATACACAAGTTGTTGGTAATTCCAACAATGGAAGGAGTGTGGCTGCTTGGAATTTTGTTGAGCCGCTAAACGCTGGTGATTACATGGAATTAAAATTTAGGGTTAGTGATATTAGATTAGGGTTTGCATATGATGTTGCACAAATAAATCCAACACGACCAGCAATTCCTTCCGTGATAGTTACCGTAACCCAAGTTTAAATTTATATTGGAATGTCTTGTTGTAGATTTACCACTATCGATAAATCCAATAAGATTACTACGTTATATAATCGAAAATGTAATAATCTTTAGAATATGACAGTTCAGTGGAAATAGAAATCTGTGGGGAATAATATTTATTCGGATATTTTTGTCTTAAACAAGATTTATTAAAACAAACTTTGGTACGAAACTATTTATCTAAAAATAGTTTTCAAATGGCTTGTAAAAGGTACACAATCACAAACAATACCGAAAGAATCGGCACATATACTTATCAAGAGTGTTCAGAGTTAATATTCGATACTTCAGAAATTCAACCAGGACAAATCAAAACCGTTTGGGCGAGAACTGAAACATTCAAATATCCAAGCTTTTTGAATTTGGATGTGGTCAGTGAAGACTTTGTACCTAATCAACAACCTTCCGTAAACTCACTATGTTGTAGATTCCCAACGAAGTTACCTATGACAGGTTCCTCTGTTAATATCAACGGTATTCAGGTCACCGCTACAGGTACTGGTCCGAGCGGATCATTCACAACAAATACTTCATCACCTATTTCTTTTGGATGTATTGGAGGTTCCAATTTCCCCCCGATTGTAAATATTGGTGATGCTGCGGGATCATTTACATATACATTAACATTTGGTACTCCGATTGAAAGAATGACAATCAGAGTAAATGGTTTACAAAACTATAATGTTGTGGCGACACCTAATATTGGATTAATAACTCCAGGGATATGTCAGTCTTGTTTCTTGAGTTTTGCAGAAACAGGAACAGGCCCATTTAATCAGGCGACGATTGTACCAGATGGAACTGCAGGTGCTGCGGCAGTAATATATCTTAGTTTCACATCGGGAATAAATTCTCTAACATTCAATGGAAATAGTGATGGTAATGCAATATCAATAGATGTTTGTGATCTCACACCTTGTCTAAATTTCTGTGACATTGGTATTTTGAACTATAATCCAAATGGTGGTAACACGTTACAGTCAAACTATAACTATAGTTTGAATCAACAAATAAATATTTCACCTTATTATCAACCACTATCGAATAACCAATCTTCATTACAAAACGGATTTGTAAATACGACAATTTTAAGAAACCCTGCTTTCACTATGCAGGCGACAGCTCAACCATTTGCGATTTATATGGACACATATCTAAATGGTTACTGTGGGTTTTTTGGTAATACATACACAAGAAAGACATATCCAATCAATCGTCAAACAGTTAATGTAACCTATTCCCTCACTGAAGAAACATGGGTTGGTGAAGATCCTATCGCTCAAGAAATTGTTTATCTGTCAGGTAATACTGTGACAGCACAAACAGGAACTCAGATGGTTGTAAGTTCACGCTTTCCATTCAAATCAGGAATGGTAAAAGTTGTTGGTCAGGTTATGACTTATTGGACATCTGGTGGTAACTATAAACTTTGGACTGTGTATAGAAATACTAATAATTTATATACATTAGTTAGGAACGCTTGGACTTTAACACCACCGTATGGTACAGAAGAATTTGCCTTCAACTTACCGTCAGGAACTTTCAACTCAACAGGTGAAATACCGGTAGGGTTGTTTTTAAGTCCGACAGGTGATTTGAGAATTTATACTCAGAACAACAAAATATATGAACTGACTGAAAGTCCATCGCCATTTGTGACGTTGATGCAAACAAGTAACTATCCTTTTGATAGTTCAGTTGGATGGACCCCAACTTGGGCAAACCAATGTTGGACGTGTGATGAGGCGCTTACACCAACACCCACAGTTTCTAATACACCAACAGTGACCCCAACACCATCACTAACACCAACAATGACTCCCACTGCAACAATCACACCAACACCAACGATTACCTCAACCCAAACTTCTACTGCAACAAGCACTCCAACATCAACGACTACACCTACATCAACGCCAACATCAACTTCGAATGTTACACCAACACCTTCAATTACTGAAGTACCGGTAACACCAACTCCAACTGAGACGGTAGTACCAGTAACACCAACTCCAACTGAGACGGAGGTACCTGTAACAGCAACTCCGACACCAACATCAACCCCAACAGGAACTACGGATGTTACACCAACACCCACAAGTTCGGAGGTTCCTGTAACACCATCTCCAACACCCACAATAACACCAACTTGTGAATTTGGTAACTGTTACCAATATGTTTATGTGCAACTCACAGGTGCAACTGAAATAGAGTTTGATTTATGTGGATCGTTGATACCAAGTGCTACTTATTCGTTGAGTTCTGCGACATATCCTGACACAGCTATCTTAGGACCTAATTTTGGTGAGGATTGTTTCCTTTACAACTCATATAGAGTTATTTCGGGAGCAACACCTTTCGGTGTAGCATTCAGTGGTGATTGTTGTAGTGTAGTTTCTCCAACACCGACACAAACTGAAACTGAAGTACCTGTTACACCTACACCAACATCAACTCCTACGGGGACTACTGATGTAACACCAACACCTACGAGTTCGGAAGTACCTGTTACACCCACACCAACATCAACTCCTACAGGGACTACTGATGTTACACCGACACCAACTGAGACAGAAGTTCCGGTAACACCATCACCGACTGAAACACCGGTTGCAACACCAACATCAACCCCATGTAGTTGTACTGAGTACGATGCAATATCGGCAACGGATGAGGGTGGTTCTGTAGAATACATAGATTGTAATGGAAACTCAGCAACGGTAGATGTTGCTCCATTGAGTATAGTTACCTTCTGTGCTTGTAGCATTGTTAATACTACAGGTTCAGTTGAAGTGAACGAATTGAGAGAGTGTACGCCTGTAACGCCTACACCAACCAATACACCAACTTTAACTCAAACACCAACTTCTTCACCATCAGATTTGGTGACTCCAACACCAACGATGACACCGTCTTCAACTGGATGTGAACCATTCTCGGGTGGTACAATAACAAATACCGTATTAGATTCACCCGATTACTCAATCGGATGGGTTCAAATGGGATACATTGATGGTGGTGTGAACATACCAGGTGCCGCGGCAATCAAAGGATCACAACAACTTCCAGTTACTAATGGTAGTTTGAGTGTTGGTACGGTGTGTGAAACTGACGGATATGTTTATGTTTACGCCGATACATTCGGAAATAATCCTGTAGGAACCGCAACGGTAATCACGGTTAATCTTAATGGTTCATTCTTGGGACAAGTTCAAGGACCATTCCAAGGTAGTGCACAACCACCTGTAACTAATACATTCACATACACTCGTAATGTTGGTGATAGTATAGAAATCCTTTGGGATAGTGTAACATCAGGTTCTACTCCTACACCTACAGTTACAACAACTCCAACAGGAACTCCTGAGGCAACACCGACACCTACAGGATCTGAACCACCAGTCACACCAACACCAACTTCAACAGTAACACCTACTCAGACTGAAGGATTGACACCAACACCAACAGAAACACCGGCAGTAACTTCAACACCAACAAACACATCAACACCTGAGGTAACACCAACACCTTCTTCAACACCACCTTGTCCTTGTACAACTTGGACTCTTGAAAATACAGGTGCGACAGGTGCATCATATTCATACACGACATGTAGTGGTTCATCATCATCAGGAACATTAGAAGGTTTCCAATCTGTTGATGTTTGTGCATGTTCAGTAGGACCATTAGACCCGAGTATTGAAGCCACGGATAGTGGTATTGAATGTGCGGTAGAAGGATATTCATTTAACTTGGTAGCTTTACCATACGAATTTCCAAGTTCAGGTAACACAATTATGAACAATAATCCATTAACTTCAGGTAGTACTAACCCTAATCTTTTAGAGACAAATAGTAGAGCGATATATTGGAATTCAATAGACTCGGATGGTATTGATAGAACAAGTTACTTCTCATCTTTTACAGGAGAAAGTATAACAATCACAATGTCTCAAACAGGAAGTACTGCAATCTATTCGGGCGATACAAATTCTCTGAAGCAATGGGTTACAACGGGTGACACAGGTTTTGTATTTGGAACAATGATCGGGGTACCACCAGTAAATATTCCATCAGGAAATGCAATATTGATACAATCTGCATCAACACAATGGACCATAGGGGTTCCTGTTTATATCAGTGTTGTAGTAAACACACCGGTTACACCAACACCCACACCAACCGCAACACCAGAAGCAACACCTTCAGGAACAACGACTCCAACACCTACGGTAACAACAACCCCTGAAGTAACACCAACAAGTACCGTACCTGTGGTCACACCATCGTCATCTCCCACATTTTCAGGTTTTACTTTAACGGTCACTGAAGTAGGTCCTGATGTTGTTTGGTCAGGTTCTGGTTCCTTTGATTTGACCGATTTGATATTTACACAATCGACTCCTGGTGGTGGAGGATTCAACGCTCCTTTGTCTTTATTTGGATGTGGACCTGATGGATCTGTAGATGTTTATTCGGGTGATACTTTTGTTAAATCCGAAAGTTTTGGTAGTGGAATTTCCATGTCACCACCCGACACAAGTCTTGGGAACTTATTTGGTGTATTTCAAATAGAAAATGATGTACCACAGTTAGTGGTTCCATCAGGTTATGTTTCAAAATCAAGTATTTCAGGATCCTCAACATATTTGAATACGACACTTGTTGAATTAGGATTAACACCAGGAACTTACGTTTACACTTGGGGTATAGGTGATACTCAGGACTCACTGACATTAATCATCGGTTAACAACTCATTTGTTGAGTGTGAATATTTATTAGAAAAAATATAGTAATGAATTGTAGAAAGATCACTCTAAAAAATAACACCAGTAATGTACAAGTTTATAGGTACCAAGAGTGTTCTGATTTGATCATTATAAACGAATCTGAAATTCGACCAAATCAAATAAAAACTATTTGGCCGATTACCGGAACATTCAGTTCTGCGGCAATTGATTCTTTAACAATAATTGAAGATGTTGTATTCCCACTAACACCCGTACCAACAAGAACAACGACTCCAACACCTAAACAAACTTTAGGTTTGACACAAACACCCACAAATACTATTACTCCAAGTATAACACCAACAATTACACCAACACCGAGTCCAACGTATAGTTTAGGTGTTTTTAACACTTATAGTACGGATGTTGTTGAATTCAGTGGGCTAACTTTTGTTAACACTTCTTATAATACAACATTTGGTTCATTCCCACTATTATCGGGACAATATCTTTATGGTGATGTAATACCTAATTCGGGTGTTGAAATTTATGCGGGTATTACAGACGATTTATCCTCAAACTATCAGATTGAAGTTTATCAAAATGGGAGTTTAATCACAACAAGTACACCAGGACCAGGTACCGGTACTTTTTATGTTACAGGTCCAATCACAATAAATTCAGGTGATAATATAAAAATCTATTTAACAGATTTTTGATATCATTTTATTTTGAATAATATCAAAGTTTTTTGATATTTAATATTAAATGGCTTGTAAAAAATTAAGTTTTACTAATCTTAACACTTTCGATATAGTTTATAACTATGTTGAATGTGATAGTCGTTTTATACGAAATAATGAAATTTTACAACCCAACGAGACAAGAACCGTATATTCCTATGGTGATACTCCTGATAGGAATTCTTTTAGCTCCGCACAATACAGATTTATAACTTTCTTACAACAAGAGACGTTTCCACTTACACCTATCGCAACAAGAACTCCGACACTAACACCAGAAAGTTCACCAACTCCAACCACCACAAAAACTCAAACACCATCAGTAACATCTTCGGTTGCTGCAACCTCAACCCCAACAAACACGCCATCCACAACTCAAACTACAACCCCAACATCTACGGTTACACCATCAGTCACCACAACTCAAACAAGTACTAATACACCAACACCAACAAGTTCTGTTACTCCGTCAATATCACAAACTTCAACGCCAGGATCGTCACCAACTTCAACTCCAACCAATTCGGTAACACCCACATCAACAAACACTAGTACACCAACAAATACTGTAACACAAACACCTGAATTAACTCCAACTAATACACCTTCAAGTGGTGCATCATCAACACCTACACCAACTTTAACTGAAACTCCTCAGGCAACTCCTTCAGGAACAACGACTCCAACTCCATCAGTTACTCTAACACCAGAAGCAACTCCTTCAGGAACAACGACTCCAACTCCTACGGTTACACTAACACCAGAAGCAACTCCTTCAGGAACAACGACTCCAACTCCATCAGTTACTCTAACACCAGAAGCAACTCCTTCAGGAACAACGACTCCAACTCCATCAGTTAC